>JAESFZ010000147.1_pt1 | contig 122317 bp, 114 predicted proteins | sample 9269561 | NCBI WGS metagenome assembly JAESFZ01 (sample SAMN14515552, study PRJNA621657) | algae metagenome | isolation source: Tildeniella nuda ZEHNDER 1965/U140 and co-occurring heterotrophs from wet... | place: Switzerland: Stansstaad, Zurih | collected 1965-01-01 | reverse complement strand
ACGGGGCAAAGACCAGAACCCAGGGCATTAACTCTTTTGGTAGCAAGTGCATCAGGAGAAATCGAATAACACTTTCCTGATTTTGCTACCTTTCCTCCCCTTCACAATGGACAAAGTCGAGCTAAGACTGCTGCTTATCAACCGACGATTGAAAACGGCACCGTTACTACGATTGTTAATGAACAGTGCGTAGCAGAAATTAAGCTACGTTGGAATCCTATGCGTAATGAACCTTATCAAAAAGCTTTGAGCCAGGGAGGATTCTACGCCCATCCCTGAATGAGTTACGCTTAAACAGTAGTAGGTTAGGTTTCATACTTCAACCCAACAATTCAGAAGATATTGGGTCTTGTAGCTTGAACTCAACTAATGTAAACAACTATTCTCTCTCCTGTCAGTTTTATGGACTACCAACACATCATCACTATTGAGCCTGGAAAGCGCAGCGGAAAGCCGTGTATTCGAGGAATGCGAATCACCGTGTACGACATTTTAGAATATTTAGCAGGTGGAATGACCGAGGCGGAAATTCTTGAAGACTTTTCTGAACTTACTTTGGAAGACATCAAAGCTTGTCTTGCATTTGCAGCCGATCGTGAGAAGAAGTTATTTGTGGTATCGCTGTGAAGCTGCTGTTGGATGAAAACCTATCAGATCGAATTATTCCTACGATTACCGATCTGTATCCAGGTTCTGAGCATATTAAGACATTAGGGCTGATCAACACAGATGATGTCGTGATTTGGGAATATGCAAAGACCAATGGGTTTATGATTGTTTCCAAAGATTCTGACTTTCACCAGCGCAGTTTGCTTTATGGTCATCCGCCCAAATTCATTTATCTTCGGATCGGTAATTGCCCAACCTCGAAAATCGTTCAAATTTTGAGAGATAATTTGGACACGATCATTCAATTTAAAGCTAGTGAAAGGGAAAGTCTTCTCGCGTTGATGTAGCGTGGAGCCGACGCATAATAACCCGCTACATCAGACAAACTTAGGTTATTCGGTGAGTTGTAAAGGTGATCTGCGTCCGGTGAATGGGAACGTTAGGTTACTCATTGATCTAGTAGTCTGGGTAGAACAAAGAGAAAGTTGTGGCGATTTGCTAACACCACACTGCGTGAACGACATCGACTAGGCAATGCCCCAACGTCCGAAAAGGGAACCTCGATTGTACTAGGCATGAGTTGATGCTTCTTGGTCATCCTGAATCATCTGCATCAGAATGTTTAGGTTTTCAACCGGGCGATCGCATGTTGCAGTAATTCAGTCCTGGTTGCCACACTTTTGCAACGAACATGAGTCATCTTGCCTACTATCACTTCTTTCAGACAAGCGTAAGGCTTTTAGCGACAGTTCAATCGAGTGCCCTCTTACTCTACTGGTTCTTCAATACAGCCGCTCCCTCTTGGCAAACTGACAGTGACGATCGCTGGAGAGAGACTCGCGGAAAGTGATCGTGGGCGGCACCAAGAACCAGATTCAACCAGAATGTAAAATTTTTGGATCAGTCCACTATATTTAGGTATTATCTAACGCTCAAAACGCGAGTAAAATGTTTCCATCACCAGATATAGCGTTTGGCGGCGATGTTTCTTACTAGCAGCGTTTTGAGACGGTGAATCCAACAGAGCTTCGGCGCGGGTATGAGATGGAACACTGGGAATTTTTATTACAGAAAGACGGCGATCGCTCCTGGCTGCCTCTGGATTCACCCGATGTTGAGATCCTGGAGGGACGCTACCGCATTGTCGCTCGATCAAGTAATATCAACGCGACAATTGATACTCGCATTGCTCATCTAGCGACCGCAGAAGTGCCCCCTAAGCGGCGAGTGCAGAAGCGGTCGTGCCGCACAAACCATGATGGCTTGATGGTCGTGATCCCATTCACCCATCTTGAGCCGGGGCGATGGGAGTTGAGCTGTTCGCCCGCAGATTTGATGACTGACTTGATCACAGGCGCTCAACCCTACGCGATCAAACTGCAAGTGGTCGCACGGGAAGCAGAAGAAGACTGGGAGCCTGACTGGACATCACCGAATGTGTTGTCAGAAGCGGTTGTAGTCACGTCAGAACCTAAGGGCATGGGGGATGATAGAGGGAATCAAGCGCCTATAGTCAGTAACTCTGAGTTCCTCCCAAACGCAACGACGCACGATCGACAAACCGCTCTACCACCAGAAGTCGCTGAGATTCTTGGGGCTTCGATGGATCGCCTCTTTCAAATTGCTGAACAAATGTCTGAGCAGTTGGTCGAGGAAGTGCTTCAGGACTTCGATCTGACCACGATCGCAGAGGCTCCTCTTGCCATAGACGCTATGGAGAACGTCGATCATGCTGCTTCTGCACCAGCGACGAGCGCACCTCCCGCCGCCATCGTTAACACAGAGGAACTAGACGCTAATCGTCATCGATCGCCCCTGGGTTACACACTGGGATCTCACGAAACCTTTTTATTAACGCTGGATCAGTCCGCTTTTATGGCTGCAAGGGGCGAAGTACTGACCCTATCTGGACAGGTGGCGATCGTACCAGCGCCAGCTACCCGCGAGACACCACTAACAAAGTCTCCGAAAGACGCGAGCCGAGATCCGTGGGACAGTGACAGCTCACTCAACCTGATCGGTGCAACCGCGCAGGAAATCCAGCTTTGCCTCCGCGATCCGCAAAGCCTGCAAGTGTTGGTTAGCGATCGCCAACTCCTGTCACATCACTCTTTCCCCAGCCCTTTTACCTTTTCGTTCTCGCTGCCTGATGCGTTTACGACCCACCTTGTTCTGGGAGAAGTGCTGCTGTGCGGAACGCTCTCAGAGCGCACAGAGGCACCGATCGCACTGCTCACCCAAGCGTTCTCCATTACCGTTAACCCCAACGCACTTGTGGGAGAACTGGTCAAACTGCATGAAGCCCTCACAGTGGTAGTAGACGATGAGGAGCGTATCGACCTACCCCTAGAATTGTCTTCCCGGTTAAAAGAGCAAGCAACGCCATCACTTGACTTATCGTTCTTGAATCCGGCTGTAGTTGAACCACCACCGGAGCAAGCACCGCGCTTTCAGTCTCTGGCAGGTCAACCGTTGCCACCCCAACTGTATCAGCCCACTGCCGAGCAAATACGTTCCAAAACGCTCGATTTGCCTGCTTTCAGCCTGACGACTGAAGACACTCCACCAGCAGTACCACAGGACGCAGCACCCGATCCCGAGACAACCTTAAACCAACTATTTGAGTCGATCGCTGTAGAGGATGCTAGCAGCTCTGAAGCAGCAGATAATCCACAGGATCAGACAGCAGAGATGGCTAATGGGACAACCTTACCTGCATCGGTTGGCACTGAAACCTCGAAGGACGTAGTCACTGATAGCACTGACAACCCGCCACTGGATTTGCCGTCACCGACACACATGGCGTTTCAATCGCTGAAGCTGCAAGATCGGTTTCTCACGCGGCTTTCCTCTCTTGCTACAGATACCGAACTGTCAGCCATGCTCAAAGCTAGTCTGACACCTGGTAGTCCTTCATCTCAACCAATAGTGGCACCCTCTGAAGCGGAAGCGCGATCGCTGGCTGAGGAAATTGTGGTTGACGACGTGCCACCTCAAAACGAACGGCAGCGCAAGCAGCCGCCAATCCCTACAGGCGAGCAAGCACCCTTAGATGAACCACCCAGCACACTTATTTTGCCCGCTGACGCTCCCATGCCGATGCCGTCTTTGAATGTTACGACTGGAGAATTAACCGCTGGCAAACCAATCAACATTCGTGTCAAATTGCCAAATCTATTGCCTCGGATTTACGTCAAGCTCTGGGTTACCGATCGCCAAACTCGTTCCCTATTAGACGGTCCGCGCTGGCTCGTCGATTTTCTGCCCAACGGGCTTGGCGATTTAGAAGCGATGATCCCTTTGACCGTGCCGTTTGGCAGCGTTGAGCTTCGGTTTGAAGCGATCGCGGTTGAAATGCACACTCAACGTGAAAGCCATAAAGCCACCATTGACCGAGTCGTTGTGCCCCCCGATCTGCCGATCGTTTCGCTGGATGATTTTGACGATTAGGAGGCAGGAGGTAGAAGATTAGAATCTAGAGTTTTAGTCGTGATCGGCAATACAAGTTTCGCACCCGGTATGCTTAATATTAAGAAAGGTTAGAAGTGCAGCACTTGTCCCCGCTTCGCAGTAAAGTCGGTTTTGGAACCATTCAAATCTAGATAGGAAACTTGTTATGACAGGTTCATACGCCGCTTCGTTCTTACCCTGGATTCTCATCCCAGTTGTTACATGGCTACTCCCTGCAGTCGTTTTTGGTCTTCTGTTTCTTTATATCGAACGTGAAGATCCTAGTGGTATTTAAGAGCATCATCGCTTAAGCTCACCATTGCTTATAACAAACATAAAGAAGCACCCATCTAAGTCAGATAGGTGCTTCTTTACTTATGGAACAAGATCGCGCTTGCAAGGTTGTGCCAGACAACTCAAAGCGGTTCTTCAAGGTTCGATCAAAGCTTAAAGTGATGAGCCAATGCCCGCATAAGAGCCGTAAAAGAAAAGACCAAGAACAACAAGCACACCAGTACCTGCGATCGTTGCCACAATCCACAGAGGAATTTTTCCAGAACTAGACATGACAATCACCTCTTAAAAAACGAAATGCAAAGCACAACTGACGAAACGATAGCTAAAACAGCCTGGACGCTAGTTAAAGAAATAGCTGGAGAAAAGAATGCCAAGTGTAAAAATCATCAGCAAACCTAAGTAAAGCGACGTACGGTTCAGCTCAACTGGTTGCTTGTTTGGGTTTGAACTTCTGGTTGCCATTGGTGTCACCTATCGTTGTGTAAATTGCATGGCGGCGATCGCGCCTAAAAAGAAAACAGAGGGTACAGCCAGGGTATGAACCGCCAGCCATCTCACCGTAAAAATGGGATACGTAACCGGTTCATTGGGTGTTCTACTAGTCATAACGTTGGGCGATCCTTAAACTACTTAGCGAGAAACTCATCAATCTCTTGTTTAGCATCAAAACGGTCTTTAATGATGGGTGCCGACTGCACTTGAGTCGGATAATACTCGTTGGGGCGAGGCGTACCAAACGCATCGTACGCTAAACCCGTTTGCACAAACAACCATCCCGCAATAAACAACGCTGGGATCGTAATGCTGTGAATGACCCAATAGCGAATGCTTGTAACAATTTCTCCAAAAGGACGCTCTCCAGTAGTACCAGCCATTTAGATTCCTCCGCTAACTAACGATTCAACAAAACACTTTCTTATGTTCATCATACGAAACCACCGAACGAGTCACAAGCAACTTTTTAAGATCTTGTGAAAGTGGCACTTCTCACTTCAATCGAACGTTCCACCATGCAAACGTTCCACCATGCAATTCTCTAGCATTCTTCATGCGGCTGTAGCTGCTTCAGGTGTGTATTTGAGTAACGTGCCTTTTTGACCAATAATGAAACCCTGCTCTGGATTGAGGAACAGGATCTTATAGAGATTAGAAGGAACGTTTTCGATCGCGCGATCTTTTTCCCACGTTGCGCCGCCATCAACGCTTCGTAAAAGATTGCCGCTGCCTCCCGAGACCCAAAGCTCATCTGGAGTGCGGTATGCCAGATCCAGCAAGCCCCAGCTAGTGGCGAACTCTGGACTCACCGATTTTTCCCACTCGTCTGGCGCTGTCGGAGCTTGAAACTGGATTTGCCCGCCACGTGCAATCATCCAAAGTCGTCCATCCGGCGTGAACCCCATGCTCTGGAGTCGTCGAGAACTGTTACGGTTATGAGCGTCCCACACAGCCTGCCCCGGCTCCCAAATCGAATAGAAGTTTCCACGTGACGAAACTGCTACATACCGACCATCGGGCGCACGTGCAATGTTGCGAATCACGCCGACAGCGGCTTCGACCATTGCCTTCCAGTTTTTACCACCGTCAGACGTGCGGTAAATCGCCCCAATATCGGTGGTCATTTCAGCCGACTTCGGTCCAAGGGCAAGCACGGTATTTGGAGAACCAGGGAGTTTTGCACTCAGCGGCACTCTCGCCCACGATCGACCACCATCAGTCGTGTGCAACAGGAGAGACGGTTGCCCAGCGATCCAGCCTTCGTCACCCGAAAAGCTGACTGAGTTAAAACGATACGCCTGATCAAGCTCTAGATTACGCGGTTCCCATGTAGTGCCACCATCGGTTGTTTCAAGCAGCGTTGAACCTGTACCTGTGAGCCAACCATGCTGGGCATCAATAAAACTCAGGTCTAATAAATTTGACTCTGTGGGTACAGAGACTGGTTGCCAGGGAGTGCCGTTAATAGACGGAAGGTAGCCGCCGCAGCTAGCGCACAGAATCGCGATCGCAAACAGCACGATCGCCTGCTTGACAACTGCCCGCTTCAGAAATGTTGTAATTAAATGCATGGCACTCAAAGCTCTACTCAATCTAATCAAGTCATTAGTTAATCTTGTCTAAGCTGCTACTTAGATAGGGTTGAACAGAGTGGGTTAACCCCTCATCACAACTAATCTTCACTGCAAGCCATAAAGACTGATAAAAAATAGGAACCCCAATGCCAGGGCACCAAAAATCAGAATATTCTTTTGACCCGGCGTTAGCGTGTTGACACCAAAGCCATAGCCCAGATTTTCTTTGAAACCAGAGGGAGAGCCGACTTCGCCAATATTTGAGAAGCGCGCTTTTGCTGCCCCACAGACAGGACAGCGCCAATCATCGGGGACTGCCTCAAACGGAGTCGCCTCTGGAATTTGTCGGCGATCGTCCCCTTTCAGCGGCTCATAGATATAGCCACAGGTCTGACACTCATAACGGTCTAGTGCTGTTGGTTTAGCAGCATCGGTGCTCATTGCTTTAGCGCCAAAGAGTGAGGGTAGCAGTCAAGGAACAGAAACCACAGAATTCTGAGATCTCTGTAAACGATTATGACATGACTGGGAATCACTAAATCCTGACATTGCATAAAGTCGGGGGAGTGGGGAGTGGGGAGTGGGGAGTGGGGAGTGGGGAGTGGGGAGTGGGGAGTGGGGGAGGCAGGGGAGGCAGGGGAGGCAGGGGAGGCAGGGGAGGCAGGAGAGGCAGGGGAGGCAGGGGAGGCAGGGGAGAGAGGTCAAAACCAACTCAAAACTTTTCAGCCCTCTGCCCCCTCTGCCCTCTGCCTTCTGCCCTCTGCCTTCTGCCCTCTACCCTCTGCCTTCTGCCTTCTGCCCTCTGCCTCTCTATAGAGATGAGAGGGCTTTTCGATACATCTTGTGCAGTGCCGACCCTATAATATGAAGGCAAGTAACAAAACCGTTAGTCTTGCTATCCACACAGCCTGAGGGGTAGTGATTGTGTTTGTCCTCAGTGGTTATGAGTATCTACTTGGGTTTTTGCTTGTTTGCAGTCTTGTACCGCTCCTGGCATTAACAGCCTCCAAGCTTGTTCGCCCCAGCCGTCGGGGACCAGAGCGTCGTACAACGTATGAGTCTGGCATGGAGCCGATCGGAGGCGCTTGGATTCAGTTCAACATTCGCTACTATATGTTTGCGTTGGTCTACGTCATTTTTGATGTGGAAACTGTGTTTCTCTATCCGTGGGCAGTCGCGTTCAATCAACTCGGTTTACTCGCGTTTATCGAAGCGCTGATTTTTGTTGGCATTCTTATCATTGGTCTTGTTTACGCTTGGCGCAAAGGAGCACTGGAATGGTCATGAATCCGGATACGGCGACAAAAGGTGCTGCTCAGTCTGAGCTGATTCTTAATCCGATCGCCCGACCACAAGTGACCCACGATTTGTCTGAAAATGTCGTTTTGACAACCGTGGATGATCTGTACAACTGGGCGCGACTGTCGAGCTTGTGGCCCATGCTGTACGGCACTGCCTGCTGCTTTATTGAGTTTGCAGCGCTGATTGGTTCGCGCTTTGACTTTGATCGCTTTGGACTGGTGCCGCGATCGTCCCCCCGCCAAGCCGATTTGATTATCACCGCTGGAACAGTCACGATGAAGATGGCTCCAGCACTGGTGCGCCTCTATGAGCAAATGCCTGATCCAAAATATGTCATTGCAATGGGAGCATGCACGATTACAGGCGGGATGTTTAGTGTCGATTCACCGACTGCCGTACGTGGCGTTGATAAGTTGATTCCGGTCGATGTGTATCTACCGGGCTGCCCACCACGACCAGAGGCAATCATTGATGCCATCATCAAACTGCGGAAGAAAATCTCAAACGAGTCGATTCAAGAGCGCGGCGACTTGCGGCAGATTCATCGCTATTACAGCACTACCCACTCAATGAAAGCGGTAGAGCCGATCCTGACAGGTCAATACCTCCGGGCAGAGACGCGAGAGGTGCCAACCAAAGAGCTACAGGAAGCAATGGGGCTACCGATTTCACCAGCGCTTAAGGCAGCCGAAAAGGAGGGTCTCGATCGTGCCTGAAGAGTCAAAATCGACCAATGAACCAGCCGAAATTGTGCCTGCCGAGCCTGCGCCCGTTCAAACTGTAGGCACAATCTCAACATGGCTGACGCAGAACGGCTTTGAGCATGAGTCTCTAGGATTGGATGCCTCCGATGTAGAGATGCTGAAGGTTGAGCCAGAGTTTCTTGTGCCCTTTGCAACGGCTCTGTATGCCTACGGGTTTAACTACTTACAGTGTCAGGGAGCCTATGATGCGGGTCCTGGCGACCAGTTGGTGAGTTTTTACCATCTGATTAAGCTGGGTGACAATGCCGATCGTCCGGCTGAAGTTCGCATCAAGGTCTATTTGCCGCGCGAGAACCCTCGTGTGCAGTCGGTGTACTGGATTTGGAAGACGGCAGACTGGCAGGAGCGCGAGTCTTACGACATGTACGGCATTATCTACGAGGGGCATCCTAACCTGAAGCGCATTTTGATGCCTGAAGACTGGGTTGGCTGGCCCCTTCGCAAGGATTACGTGTCACCCGATTTCTATGAATTGCAGGATGCGTATTGATTGCACCTTGTATTGTGAATCAATTGTCGGGGTGTGGGATTAAACCAATTTTTGATTGACCGCAGAGACGCAGAGAAAGACCTCTGCGTCTCTGCGGTGAGTTCTAGGTGTTCTTTCCTTAATTCAGTCATCAGTTTGTTGCTGGTTTCTGAGCCTTATCTTTCGCCCAATCTTGACCGACTTGAATCGTAATGTCGGAATCGAGATCGCCAGTACTTTCGATGCGGACTTCGCCAAAACCGAGCGATCGACGTACCGCTTCAGCACTTCTCAGATCGCCCTGCTGGGCAACGATTCGAGTCACATTTAGCGGTTCCCGATTTGGGCTAGATACGCTGACGTTGTCGTAGCCGCCCTGCCTGAGTTTATTTGCCACAGCCTGCGCTGCGTTAGTTTGGCGTGTACTGTCTTGAATGACCACCCTGACTGAATTAGCAAGCGCGTCCTCCGCCGACACTGTGCCAAAGTTAAAGTGCCGCGCCATCATCGTTTGAATACGCTGAGTACTGGGTAACCAGTAGCTAATACCGCTATATTCATGGGGCTGGCTAAAGCTTCCCGGCACCATCAACATCTGCACCTGAGAGCGGTTGGTTTTGGCAGCAAAACCAACCAGGGCAACCAGTTCTTCAACGCTCAGGTTGGTGTCAATATGGGATTGAATCACCCCTAGAATTTGAGGCAGGCGTGCCAGTGTGGTTGGGTTCAATGCCTGCTCCATGAGCGATCGCATTACCATCTGCTGCCGCTGAATACGACCAATATCGCCATACTCGTCATGACGGAACCGGAGTAACTGAAGCACCTGATCACCATTCAGGTGCTGTTGACCCGCTTTGAGGTTGACGTAGAGGTGCTGGCTCTCATCTTTATACTTCATATCTTTTGGCACAAACACCGTCACGCCGCCTAGCGCATCCACCAGTGCCTGTACGCCTTGGACGTTGATAGAGACATAGCGATCGACCCCAACACCGCCCAGCAGTTCGCTCGTTGTTTTAGCACTTAGCGCCGGACCACCATCTGCGTTTGCTTCATTGATTTTGGTGATGCCGTAGCCTGGAACCTGAGTACGGGTGTCTCTCGGAATGGAAAGCGCCACCAGCTTTTTCGCTTCAGGATTAAACCGTAGCAGCAGCATTGTATCAGTCAAGCCATCAAACGAGTTGACGAGTGAATGGTAGCGCAATTTTTTGAGATGAGCTGGGGGGTTTTGCACATCTGTTGTCAAAACTTTGAGACCCAGAACCAAAATGTTAACGGGACGAGTCAGCTCAGGTAACTGTAGGGTGTTGTTCTTAGAGATGCGATCGCCCTTCGAGAAAACCGAAGCCTGCTCTGGACTCAACTCACGCTGCATCAAGGGCGTACTGGCAAATGACATCGCTAGCAACGCACCTGCTGTAGCCGACAGCACCGCGACTCCTGCCAGACCACTCATTAACCAAAGCCAGCGTCTCCCCCTCTGTTTTGGAACCTTTCTCAACACTGCCTTTGGTTTCTTCGTCGAATGCAGAGGACGCTGATTTGAACCGTTCACTTCTTTCTTCTACCCCACACAACGATAACGACTGCTGAAACGGTGGCAACTTCTCAACAGTGGACTAAACGGTCTCAAGAAGCGCACTGCTTTAAAGAGGGCACTTTGTAGAGATGAAAACGTGAATAGTTTGACTGTTTGCACTGTCTGCCAGGTTCTACTGATTTCTACGCACCCCTAGCAGCAGCATGTTAGCAATAATTTCCGCAAGCTGCGTAAAAGTTCAATAATAATATGCGAACCTGTCGTCATTGAAAAGCTAAAGGCTCGCAGAAGCGTTCACTTTCTAAAGCTTTTTTCCGATCGAGCGTTTCCTTGCGTCGAACCGTCGTGTGTAACAGTTCGACGCGATCGCCCTCCGTCATCCCATTAAAATCACTGTATCGATCACGTGAATCACGCCATTGTCAGCCTCAATATCGGCAGCAACGACCGTAGCATTTTTGACCTCAAACCCGTCGGTTGTATCAATGCGAATCGGTGATCCTTCAACTGACATCAGCGAATCGATCGTTTGTAAGTCAGCCCGCATCAATTTGCCAGACACTACATGGTACGTCAGGATGCGGGAAAGCTGAGGAATGTTCTGCACCAGTGTTTGCACCGTCCCCGGCGGCAACTTGGCAAACGCCTCGTCAGTCGGCGCAAACACAGTAAAAGGACCCGGACTGCGTAACACATCAACCAAGCCAGCCGCCTGCACTGCTGTAACGAGCGTTTTAAACGAACCTGCATTGACTGCAATATCGACGATATCTGGCATCTGTTAAGCCTCGGTTTGAGTGGGGAGTGGGGAGTGGGGAGTGGGGAGTAGAGGGAGCAGGAGGAAGCAAGGGGAGCAGGGGAGGATGCGGGGGATGGGAAGGATGGGGAGGCAGAATGAACTCAAGACTTTTAGCCTTTAGCCTTCATCCTTTAGCCCTCACCCCTCACTCCTCTCTCCTCACCTCTTCTACCTATATTCCTGATGTTGAATGTTGCGCAGTCTTGCTTCTGGTCGCTTGAAGCGATCGAGCTGTGCTTCAAAGAATGTCCGGTTTGCCTGGAGATGGTTGGGATTTGGGTCATCCAGTGGATACAGAAGGGCAGCTCGTAGCGCTTGGATGACGGCGGATGTGACGCAATACATCGATCGCTGAAAGCTAATACCCAATTGAATCAACATATCGCCTTCGCCGCGACAGTGCTGGCGGTAATAGTCCACCAGATAGGGCGGTAAAAAATGCAGCATATCTTGCATCAGGAGCGTGGGTGGAATACCTGCCGTCCCTACTGGAAAGACATCCGCGTAGAGAATACCAAAGTGAAAGTCTTTCTGATCGTTGGGCACTTGTTTTGCCTGTGCGTTGTAAGACTTGGTGCCTCGAAACGGTGACGTGCGATAGAACACTGCTTCCACATAGGGCAGGGCGGCTTCGTATAGCCACATGAAGCCCTTTGATTTCGGCACAATTTCATAGCACTCGCCCCGAATATAAACGTGATGGTAAATGGGACGACCCGCGATCGCAAAAATGCCGTTCATCAAGAAGTTCATCGCATCGGGCACGCTGGCAATTTTGCCCTCGTCATACAAATCAGACATTTCAAAAAACACGGGAGCCATCACTTCCCAAAATAGCCCCAGGTTGGCGTAGTACGACATTTGCCGACACTGCTCCAAAAACAAATCAGGAAACAGCTTGTACATCCCTAGCATTGCCGGGTTGTATTTGAAATATGCCCGAATCGCGCGATCGGCATTCGTCCTGTACTCATCACTATCCAGGTAGGGATCGAACTGACCGCCCATGCCCCGGTGCCAGAGCATCGATCGCATACACTCCTCGGCAAACTCCATGTTGATGCGATCGTGCCAGAGATGATGGAACAGCCGGGGCATTTTAACGGTTTCCCCCTTCTCCATAAACGCCAGCAGTTCTGGATGCGCTGTTGCTTGCCCACGCCAGATCCGCAAATCCGCATCATCGCCAGCGTAATGGTTATGCAGATCCAGATACTCTTGAGGCAGAAAATATTTGAAAAACGGCAGTGGATTGAGAAATTCGCGTTCGGCAATGTACAGCAGATCGCGCCAGTAAAAATCCATCGGCACCGCATACGCTTTGTACAGCCCAATGATTTGCATCAAATTCTCTGGCGTATCCGGCAGCATCGCGCCACCTGCTTCGAGTCGGTGAACCACGTCTGCAAATTCATGCTGAGATGGAGGGAGGCTGGTTTTGGTGAAAGTTGCAGTGGTCATAGGAGGTGAGGGGAGAAAGATAAAGGATGAAGGATAAGTTGTAAGAAAGAAGTGAGGTCAACAGAGGGAGCGGGGGCAGCAGAAGGGGCAGGGGAGGTTTTGAGCTGTTGACCAAGACCTTTTAGCCTTTAGCCTTTAGCCTTTAGCCTTTAGCCTTTCCCACTCCCTACTGCCTACTCCCCATTCCCTCTCCGATCGCCACTTGCTTACTAGCATTGATCGTCAACGCTGCTACCAGTCCTTTTGTCGTTGGTTCACTCCAGCGCAGCAACCACGTTGGTTGGACTCCAAGAAAGAAAATCAACGCTGCCAGGACTAGAGCAGGGGTTTGTTCTGTCCAGGTGACATTGGGGTAATACGCAGTCGTGTTGTCTAGTTTGCCAAAGCAGGTGCGGTTGAGCAGAATTACAAAGTAGACGGCGGTTAGCCCACTGGCAATGATGCATAGCAGTGTCGGCAAGGGAAAGACTGAGAAGCTGCCCTGGAAGACCAGGAATTCTGCTACGAAGCCGACCAGTCCAGGAATGCCAGCGCTTGCCATGCCACCGAGCACCAGCAGGGCACTGGTTAACGGCAGCCCACGAATGGGATTCAGCAGACCATTCAGTTGATCCAATTCACGGGTGCCTACTTTTGCTTCGATCACGCCAACCAGGTAGAACAGAATGGCTAAAATCAAGCCGTGGCTTACCATTTGACCAACAGCCCCTAGCAAACTCAGTTCGGTGCCCGCAGCGCAGGCGACCAGTACATACCCCATGTGCCCGATCGAGCTATACGCCACCATCCGCTTAATATCTTTCTGTGAAATCGCCGTGAGAGAGCCATACAAGACGCTGGCAACGCCGACGATCGCCAATCCTGGAGACACGATCGACCAGGTTTCGGGAAACAACTGCAAGCAAAACCGCACAATGCCGTAGGTTCCCAGCTTCGCCAAAATCCCACCCAGCAGAATCGCTACAGGCGGCGACGCTTCGACATAGGCATCGGGCAACCAGGTGTGGAGCGGAATCAAGGGCGTTTTGATGGCAAAGCCAAGGAGCAGAATCGTCAGCAGAATGAGCTGCGCTTTTAGCGGTAGATCCTGAGTGCTGATGGCTCCGTAATCAAAGCTAGACGCTCCACTCAGCCAGGTTAAACCCAAGAAGCCCACCAAAATCAATACGCCCGAAACGGCTGTATAGATGAGGAATTTCATCGCCGCATAGTCACGCTTGGGTCCGCCCCAAATCGCAATCATCAAGTAAAGCGGAATCAACTCGACCTCGTAGAACAGCACGAAGAGGAGCAAATTCTGAGCCAGAAACGCGCCTGCAATACCACCACAGACCAGTAAAGTGAGTGCGTAAAACAACCGCGATCGCACCATTCGCTGGCTGCTACCGTAAATCACAATCCAGATCAACAGACTATTGAGCGCCAGTAAGGGCAACGACAGTCCATCAACGCCAAGCCGATACGTCAAGCCTAGCGAGTCCAACCACGAAAGCGATTCCTGCATTTGCAAGCCTGCATTGCCGATGTCAAACCGAGTCAGCAGGAAGAGTGTCCATAGCAGGTTGAGGGTTGCGATCGCCAGCGCCACTAACCGCGATCGCTGTTCGGGACAAAAGCCGATGAGAAACGCACCGATAACAGGTAGCCAGATGAGAGTACTGAGCATGGGAGGTGTGGGGTGTGGGGTGTGGGGTATGGGGTATGGGGTGTGGAATGAAAGGGGAGCAGAGGAGGCAGAGGGAGCAGAGGAGGCAGAGAGAATTGGGATTAACGACTCCCTTGCCCACTCCCCACTCCCTATTCCCCATTCCCCCTTTCTACGACGACCACATGATGAGGAAGCCAACCAGCACGGCACCAACCAAAATCGTCAACGCATAGGATTGTGCCTGCCCTGATGTGCTGTACTTCAAGCCTTGACCACCAAAAAGTGTGGCAACTCCCACCAGATTGATGAAGCCGTCGACGAGGTAGCGATCGATCCAATCGGTAATTCGAGAGATGAAATCGACACCCACCACAATGCTCATACGGTAAATCTGAGCCGTGTAGAAGTCGTAGGAAAGCAAGTCTTGCAATGGCTTCCAGGGAAATTGGACGGGTTTGGGAATGGCGTTGCCCAAATAGACAACTGCACTTAGACTGCAACCAAAAAGGCTTGACCACAGCAGCAGCAATGCCACGTCTTTGTTGAGACCTGCCCAGTCTGGCAGCAGTAACAACGCTTGCAGCACGATCGGCACATGCAGCACCACGCCAAGCAAAACCATCATCGGCAGCGCCATCGACCAAGGCACTTCGGGCGATCGCTGTGCCATCGGCTGCGGCTGTCCACCAAAGATGCGGCTAAACACGCGCACAAGGCTGAACGCTGTGAGTCCATTCACCAACAGCACCAAGCCGACGAGCCACGGTTGGGTTGCCCACAGACCGTCTGCTAGCTTGAGCAACGCCCAAAAGCTACCGAAGGGAGGCAAGGCAATCAAGCCAGCCGTACCCGCCAAAAATGCCAGTCCTGCAACGGGACGACGTGACCAAAGACCGCCGAGCTGAGTAATATCCTGCGTAATACTGTTCCAAATAATCGCCCCAATGCTCATGACGAGAAGGGCGATCGCCAGTGCATGAGTCAACACCAACAGTAGTGCTGCCTCGCTTTGCCCAGTGCCGACGGCAATAAACACTAAGCCCATGTAAGCACTCACGGAATACGAGAGAGTGCGCTTGAGGTCAATTTGCGCGATCGCAATCAACGAGCCACCGATCGCGGTAATGCCACCAATCCAGATCAACGCAGCCATGACCACAGGCGACAACGCCAGCAAAGGTTCTAGCTTGATCAGCACCCATGCTCCCGTTGCGACCACTACTGAGTTCCGCAAAATCGTGCTGGGTAACGGACCCTCCATCGCCTCATCCAGCCAGAGATGCAGCGGAAATTGAGCGCATTTCCCCATTGGACCTGCTATTAACGCCAGCCCCACCAGCGTAATCACCGTTGAATCAACAGCCGCAGACTGCGCCCACTCTGCCAACTCCGTAAAGTTCCAGGTTCCCGCCAGCGGCAGCAGCGCTACCACACCCATCAGCAAAAACAAATCGCCGACGCGCTTAGTCAGGAAGGCATCACGGGCACCTGTGACTACCAGCGACTGATTGAACCACAGCCCCACCAGCAAGTAGGTTCCTAGCGTCAAAATCTCCAGGATGATGTAGCTAAAGAACAGCGAGTTGCACAATACGAGTGCACACATTCCCGCTTCAAACAGCGCCAGCAGTGCGAAAAAACGCGCCCAGCCCCAATCCATCTCCAGGTAGCCAACCGCATAGACTTGAGCCAAAAGATTCAAGCCTGTGATTAAAACCGTTGCACCCACTGTGAGTGCAGAAATCTCAATGGGAATCGTTAGATCGAGATTGGCAACGCTCAACCAGGGAAAAGAAAGCTGCTGCGCTGGTTTATACCACACAGTTGGCAAGATAATCAACCCATGTAAAAACGCTAAAAACGTCATGACAAGATTGACATAACCCGAAGGTCGCGGACCTGTAAGACGAGTTGCTGACGGAAACCAAAGGACAGAAAGCACAGCACCCGCTAAAGCATAGCAAGGTATCAACCAGATGTTCTGGAGGAGGAGTTGGTCCATAAAACGACCCCAAGTTTGTAAAAAGGCTTCACTAATGCGAACGTTCACTACAGTTACCTAACGCAACTGAACGCTCTAGAGGCAAAGCTTATTTGCTCTAATCTAAATATATGGCATTAGGGACATCACTATTAATCAATGCTTTTTATAAAGTACATAGATTTTATTCTATGCGAGGCTCACTTTAGTATACGTTCTCCTCGGTGAAGCGGTATCGTTGTCAACGCTCGATCGCACTTCAAACAATCGCCAAGCACTTGCAGAAAGATGTGTTTGAGGGCTTCCTACAATGTCATTCAATCAACTCAACTCACAGCGACAAAAACCAAAGTAACAGCAAGCATTCTGTTATTAGCCCTTACCAAGAAGACAGCAACCAGCGGCTCAAGGCTTCGCTGCCCGTGCGATCGCCTGCCGTTGAGCCTTCATCCGTTCAAAGCTAAGCGCTCCAACTCCCAACGTCACCAGCAGAATACCAAAAACCTGTACCCACTGTAGCGGGTTGTTGATAAACAGAAACGCCAATAGCGCTGTTACTACTGGACCACTAGACGCAACAATGGAAGCTAAAGCTGCTCCCATATAGCGCACACCAAAGTTGTTAGTCAGGTAACCAAGCAGAGTCAAAGCACCAAGAATGACACCACCAACAACAAAGCCAAGCGGTTGATCAACTTGAACACCTTTTGGTGGGAAAAAGGTCAGAATAACGCTGGATAAAACAAAAATTGTTGAAAATTGAATTAGCGTCACCGGAATCGGATGCAGTTTCTTAAAACCAAGCTGCATACAAACCAGGTAAAACGCAAACGCAATGCCTGCCGCGATCGCAATAAATGCCCCGCCTCCTGACACATTACCGCTTGCTGACTTGAGACCAGGTAGCGCGGTAAAAAATACGCCTAGCAGAATTGTGAACATCACGATCCAACGCAGAGGCGTGGGGCGATCGCCGAACAAAAACCACGCTAGCGGCACCGTCACAATGGGGTATGTAAAGAGAAGCGTCACCGCTGGACCCGCGCCAATTTTGTCAATGGCAATGTAAATTAGCACCTGCGATAAAAACAGAAACACACCACTACCGATCACATTCAATAGAGGGCGGCGATCCGGAGCCGTCAGAAACTTCCTCAGATCTCGCCAGACAGGCGGGTATAAAAACATCGCCACAGGCACCATCAGCGGCAATACAACCAGCATCCGCAGCCACAGAATCAGCAACGCATTACCCAAACCAAGCTGAATGAATCCACCGAGTTTGATGCCGCCACCCAGCCAGCCCAGAATCACGCTCTCTCGCCCAATAATACGCACGACGACGTTATGGATTGACAGTGCGGCTGTTGAGACCAGCACCAGTACCAGCCCTAACTGAAAATGAGACAATTCTCGCCTCGATTTTGCAGGCAGGGGGAGTGGTGCGCCCGGTACTTCTAACGGGATTGGGTGCGCGATCGGTGGCGATTGTGCAGAGAGATGATGGGGCGGTGGAGAGGGCTGACTTGATCGCGTTTGTGGTGGAGAGGGCAGTGATGGATAACCCTGAGTCGTACCACCATTGGTTGGAGAAGAGGAGTAATGGCTATCTCTGGGATGATTGCCTTCGGTTGCATACCCACTTTCTCTGGAATAGCCATTCTCGCGCGACGTATGAGGCGCAACCGGGCGGCTAGCTTCTGCCTGAAGCTGCTCTCGAAGGCGATTAATCAAGGCATCCAAAATGGCTTCGCCTTGCTGCTCCAGACTTTGCATCCGGTTTAGCTGCTGCGATAGCGAACTCTGATAGCTGTTCAGTTCCTGCTGCAAGGTTTTGAAGGTGGTGCTGAAGGTAGCGTCCAGCGATGCCAATAACCGATGGGCGCTGTCGCTATGTCCGTTGGCAGCAGACAGTGCGGCACCTGAATTGGTTTGCGACGTAGGTTGCGTTTGCTGCGTGCTGGCGACTTGATTCAGTCGCTGGATCATCAGTGCTTGCAAATGGCTTGCCAACACCTGAGCCAGTTGTTTTGCCCAAAGCTGTTGTTGTGCGATTTGCTGTTGTGACAGGGTTTCTAGCTGTCGTGATTGCAGTGTCTGGTAGTAAGACTGAAGCTTGTCAATATCCGACATCAGCCGTGTTTTTTCGGCTTGCAATCGGGCAACATCACGCGAAAGCTGACCAATGACTCCCTGCTGGAGGCTGGTAAGATCCTGTGTCACGGCTTGCAGGACACTCTCAACGGTACGATCGCTGTCTGCCCCAGGTGCTGACTGCCCATGCAGTGTATGCGATCGCGTAGTACGCCCTTCAGACATCGGAGAATCGCCCAGTTGCCCCATGAATGGTTTCCTCTAGTTTGCCAATCCCAAGTGCAAGTACCAATCGATCAGCGTCTAGCGATCAGCGTTCCCCATTTGTATGGTTAAACCAATACTTTAGGTTTAAATCATCCGTTCTTACGTTACTCGCCATGAAGCGAAACGATAACTAAATGGTGAAAAAATTTAAACGAAGACTGTCAATGTAGCGCAATGATGAACAGCTCATTTCCTTCGGTGGAAGCGTTGTGCGGTACAAGTTCTTTGATTTTAAGGCAGGAGGCAGAGGGCAGAAGCAAAGAGGATCATAGTGCTCCTTCTGCCTTCTGCCTCCTGCCTCCTGCCTCCTGCCTCTTCGCGACTGATGCTTGACGCTTGGTTAAAACCTCCGAGGTTTGCATAAGCCTTAATAATGGTTCTGCAGCCTAAAGAAACGGCAACAGCCAGCGACCGAGACTAAAGATTGTGGCTCCGAGCACCGCTGCTAGTGGAACCGTGACAACCCAGGCAAGACCGATCGCACCCAGGGTTTGTAGCCGAAGCGCTTGCATCGACTGTACCAAGCCAATACCAACGACACCGCCAACCAGCGCATGGGAGGTCGAAACGGGCAAGCCCAGACGTGATGCCAACAAAACGGTTGTCGCCGTTGCAAGCTCAGCACAGAACCCACCACTGGGCTGCAAGGGAATGATGCCTTCTCCGATCGTGGCGATCACCTTTTTGCCCCAAACGGCAAGCCCTACCACAATACCTGCTCCACCCAGCACTAAAATCCACAGCGGCACTTGAAAGCCTTCTAGAGGAACGGAACCTGTCCGGTGAATGTACGCGATCGCTGCCAGCGGTGCCACTGCATTGCCCACATCATTCGACCCGTGAGCAAAAGCAACAAAGCAGGCGCTGAAGAGCTGAAAGCGAGCCATGAGGGATTCGATGGGTGAGGTGTGGGGTGTGAGAGGTGAGGAGTTAGGGGGATGGGGAGAGGCGGAGCTAGGGAGAGGCGGAGTGCTGAATTGATTCTGACTGCTGACCGCTGACCGCTGACCGCTGACCGCTGACTGCTGACCGCTGACCGCTGACTGCTGACCGCTGACCGCTGACTGCTGACTGCTGACCGCTGACCGCTGACCGCTGACCGCTGACCGCTGACCGTTGCCTCCTGCCTCCTCCAAGTGCCGCCAACCAAACCCTGTCAAGCCAACCACCGCGATCGCGCCAATGATTAACGAAACGGTGTGAGACGGTAGCGGTAGAGATTCAACAAAGAACTTTTCTACAACGGTTGGTAAAACAAGGATGCCAAAAGCACTCAGCAACGCCACACTGAGCCAGGGAATCCATTCGTTGAGTGGCGCGATCGCATCCGGTTGATCAAGAATCCAACGTTTAATTTGGCTATAGAACAACGCTGCGATCGCGCCACTCACGATCGGGGTAACCACCCAAGACAGCGAGATAATCCCCAGCGATCGCCAATCAACTGCTTGCGGACTGATCGCAACACAGGCAAACCCAGCGATCGCGCCGACAACAGCATGGGATGACGAGACTGGCAAACCTCGACTGGTCGCAATATTGAGCCAAACGCCGCAGGCAAGCAGTACAGCAACCATGCCCACTACTAACGTTTCTGGCATCGGCGCGAACAAAGCCGGGTTGATTAGCTTCGTTGCCAACGTTGCCGAGACATCTTGTCCAAAGAGCACCGCTCCCGCAAACTCCAGCACGCCTGCGATCATCAACGCCTGTCGCATCGTCACGGCTTTCGATCCAACCGACGTGCCCATTGAGTTTGCCACATCGTTGGCACCCAAGTTCCAGGCAAGGTAGAAGGCGAGAAAGCTGGCGAGGCTTAGCATTGGCAAATTTACATTGGCAGGTGCGATCGTTCACTAGGTGCCATACTATCCCGACAAGGCACTCACATATGCGGCGCTCGATCGATTAGCCATCTCAATTTGCGTCCCACTACTTCCGCAGCTCGTGTGATGGCATTCCAAGTCTACGTAAAAATCCCGACGCATACTATTTCAACCTCTGCTAGGCTTACCCGTCAGCTATGGCAAAAACGGTCGTGAAAGGATTATCTGAAAAAGTTGTTGCAGGCGGTTTTGCCCTGGCGCTGCTCGTATTAGGTGGAGTGGCGACAGGTTCCTACCTGAGCGTCCAAAAACTGATCGCAAGTCGGCAATCAGTTGAGCATACCTTTGAGGTTCTGGATGCACTAGACAAAATCTTCAACGGCAGCACCACAGTTTCCAGCGGGCGCTATGGATACATAGTCAACCGCGACAAAACTTACTTGAACGATTATAAGGCTGGTCTACAAGCAACCGAGCAAGCCATCCAAGACACTCGGCGCTTAACAAGCGATAACCCCGATCAACGAGAGCGACTGGCAAAGGTAGAACAGGTAATAGCGGCACGAACCGCTGTGGCTCAACGGTCGATCGCGCTGATGCAACAGGGACAGTCAAGCGATGCAAGGCAAGATGCTTTTTCTGATCAAGGTTTTCGCCTGGGTCGGAAATTGCGGCTCCTACTCACCGTGATGAAGGACGAGGAACGTCGCCTATTGCAGCAGCGGAAAGCGGCGACCGATGACAGCGTACAGCAGGCAATCTTAGTGAATGGGGTAGGCTACCTTTTAGGTTTCAGCTTGCTTACAGGTGTCTTTTTGATGCTTCATGGGCAAATACGCATTCGTCAGCGTACCGAAGCTGCCCTGCAGAAGCATTCAGAAGCAGTCTCTGACCTCTACAACCACGCGCCCTGTGGCTACCACTCTCTAGATGCGGCAGGTAACTTTACCCATATTAACGACACAGAGTTAGACTGGCTGGGCTACACCCGTGATGAACTGGTTCATAAGAATTTTGCCGAAGTGGCTACAGCTCAGAGTGCAGCAGTGTTTCAGGAGAACTTTCCTAAATTCAAAGAGCAGGGTTGGATCAGCGATGTTGAGTTTGATCTGGTTCGCAAAGATGGCACACTGTTGCCTGTCAGCTTGAGCGCTACTGCCATTCAAGATGCAGAGGGTAACTTTCTGATGAGCCGATCGACACTGTTCGATATTAGCGATCGCAGACGCGCCCAAACAGCCCTCCAACAAGCAAACGAGCAATTGGAAGCACGTGTGCAGGAGCGCACCGTTGCATTATCTCAGGTCAATGCGCTACTCCACAGCGAACTCCTCGATCGCAAACAGGCAGAGCAAGCACTTTTAGAGAGCGAGAAGCAACTCCGCACCATCACCAATGCGCTGCCCGTACTCATTTCCTATGTCGATGCCGATCGACGCTACCGCTTCAACAATCGGGCGTATGAGCACTGGTTTGGCTACGATTGGACGACGCTATGTGGACAGCACCTCAGGGAGGTTATAGGAGAATCGGCTTATCAGGCGATCACCCCCTATGTCGAGGCAGCACTGTCAGGGCAAGAAGTGCTTTACGAAAACTCCGTGCCCTACAAAGATGGGGGTATACGTTGGATTCGTGCCGTTTACATTCCCGATTTTGGTGAGCAGGGAACCGTGAAGGGGTATTTTGCCCTGATTAATGACATCACCGATCGCAAACTGGCAGAGCAGGCATTAGCCGAGAGTGAAAAGCAACTTCGCTTGATCACCGATGCGCTACCCGTCCTCGTCTCCTACGTAGATGCCGACCAGCGCTATCGCTTCAACAATCAGACATACGAGCACTGGTACGGACAAACGCGAACGGAACTCACGGGGAAGACCATCAGGCAGGTGATCGGTGAGTCGGCGTATAAGCGCATTCAGCCACACGTTGAGGCGGCACTGTCAGGGCAAGCTGTCACCTACGAAAGTATCATGCCCTACACCGATGGCGGCACACGCTGGATCAATGCGACGTATATTTCCGATTTTGGGGAACAGGGGAACGTTCGAGGCTTTTTTGCTTTAATTGCCGACATCACCGATCGCAAGCTGGGAGAAGAAGCACTGCGCGAAAGTGAGCAACGCTTGAGTCTGGCAGTTGAAGGGTCTGGCATGGCAACGTGGGACATCAATCTGCAAACGGGCAACGCGCTGTGGTCTGCCCAGCATTTTAAGTTGTTGGGGTATGAGCCAGCACCCAGTGGTGAAGCAACCTTGTCGATGTGGCAGCGCTGTGTTCATCCAGACGATATTGAGTCAGTGATGCAGATTGCGAAACAGGCAATGCAGACGCGATCGCTCTATCGGTCAGAACATCGCATTCGGCGGGCTGATAATGGACAAATCGTCTGGCTGGCGGCGTTTGGTCGTGTGCTTTACGATGAGGCGGGTCAGGCAGTGCGCTTTCTTGGCATTATTCTTGACATCAGCGATCGCAAACGGGCAGAACTGGCGCTCCAGCAGGCAAAGGACGGGTTAGAAATTCAGGTGCAAGAGCGGACAGCCGCCCTCAAGCAGTCAAACGATGACCTGCGCCGCTCGAACCAGGAACTAGAGCAGTTTGCCTATGTTGCCTCTCACGATTTGCAAGAGCCACTACGCGCCATCATGGGGTACACGCAGTTGCTGACTCAAGACTACCGCGATCGTCTTGATGAGACTGCTCAAGGGTACGGCGGTTATATCGTCGAAGGGGCACAGCGAATGCAGCAGTTGATCCAGGATCTGTTGCACTACTCGCGTGCCGGCACTCGTGACCTTGAGTTTGCGCCCACTGACTGCAATGCGGTTTTAGAGCAGGTACTACGCGTTTTACAGGTGGCGATCGCCGAAAGGAACGCCAGTATCACCTATGATCCTCTACCGACCGTCATCGCTGATCAAAGTCAATTAGCGCAACTCTTTCAAAACCTCATCGGCAACGCGATCAAATTCTGCCATGACGAGACTCCCAGCGTTCATATCAGTGCGAGGCAAGCAGAGGGAAAGGGGGCAGAAGGCAAGGGTCAGCGGTCAGCGGTCAGCGGTCAGCGGTCAGCGGTCAGCAGTCAGAATCAATTCAACACTCCGCCTCTCCCTAGCTCCGCCTCTCCCCATCCCCCTAGCTCCTCACCCCTCACCCCGCACCCCGCATGGCTCTTCTCCGTCCGCGATAACGGTATTGGCATCAAGCCGCGCTACCTTGAGCGTATTTTTGAAATTTTCAAGCGGCTGCATACTCGTACTGAATTTCCCGGTACAGGGATTGGGTTAGCGATTTGCAAAAAGATCGTCGATCGCCACGATGGGCATATTTGGGCAGAATCAGAGCCAGGAAAGGGTACCACCTTTTACTTTACAATTCCTTACGATGACCGTTCAGAACCATGACGATTCAACTACTAAACTCGATCGAGATTTTGCTGGTGGAAGATTCTCCCAGCGATGCCCATCTCACCATCAAAAGCTTTGAGCAAGCCAAGATTACCAACAGCTTGCACTGGGTTGAAGATGGTGAAACGGCAATGGACTATCTACGACAGCAGGGTGAATATACGAATGCGCTTCGTCCCGATTTAATTGTGCTGGACTTGAATCTGCCGGGTATGGATGGTCGTGAAGTGTTAGCAGAAATCAAAGGCGATCCTGACCTTAAGCGCATTCCAGTAGTGGTTTTGACGACTTCAAGTAGCGAAGAAGATATTTTGCGATCGTACAATCTCAACGCCAACTGCTACGTCACAAAACCGTTTGATGTCCGGCAATTTATGCAGGTCGTGCAGTTGATCGGCGACTTCTGGTTAGCAGCGGTCAAACTACCGCCAGAGTAGGCTCAAACTCGCTGTCAAGCGAAACAAAGATGACAGTGAATCTACGGATGCCACGCTGATTTTGTGGAGGCATCGTAGGGAAGCCACTTCTGGAGCGTCAGTGTGGAGATTCTCCATTAGTCGATCGTGCTCACGGTAAAGCAGCCTTATGAACGAAGTACGGAAGCACGTGCTGCTAGTAGAGGATAGCCCTACCGATGCCGCCTTGCTGAGCCAGTCTTTTTTGCGCCTGGAGCAATCCAAGTGGACGCTGACTCATGTTGAATGTCTTAGCAGCGCTATTAACGCTTGCTTTGTACACGACATTGATGTTGTCTTGCTGGATCTTCGCCTGCCAGATTCAGATGAAGCAGATACGTTAATTGAGTTTCGTGCCAGCGTACCCGATGTTCCCGTTGTTGTGCTGACGATGATGGATGACGAGGCATTAGCGTTGCAAGCAATGGCGGGCGGAGCGCAGGATTATCTTGTCAAAGGTCAAATTACGCTATCCCTGCTGGCGCGATCGCTTCGTTATGCGATTGAGCGGGGGCAAATCCTGAAGCGGCTGAGAAATAGCGAACAAAGCATTCTTAAAGCCTTAGAACAGGAGCAAGAACTGAATCTACTCAAGTCAAGCTTCATTTCAATGGCATCGCACGAATTTCGCACGCCGATGACCATGATTCGCACGGCTGCGGAGTTGCTGCAAAACTTTTATCATGATCTGACTGAAAGCAAGCGACAGCAGTACTTCGATCGCATTAACACGGCAATTCACCAAATTACGGCATTGCTCGATGAAGTTCTATTGTTAAGCAGCACCGAGACTGGCTTGCGCTACAAACCAGAAGCCGTTGATTTAGTCGCGCTTTGCACGGAACTGACCGAAGATTTGCAGTTTAGCAATGCTGACAGTCACACTATTAGCTTTGTCCGTCAGGGAGACTGCTCTGAAGCTGTGATGGATGCGGCTTTACTACGCCATATTCTCACTAACCTGCTTTCCAACGCCTTGAAATACTCGCCACATGGAGGAGACATACAGTTCAAACTCTCCTGTCAGGAGAGCACCGCTATCTTTTGCATCCAAGACCAGGGCATCGGTATTCCCCTTAAAGATCAAGCTCATCTGTTTGAAACATTCTACCGCTGTGGCAACGTCGGCAAAATTCAAGGTACCGGACTAGGGCTAGCGATCGTTAAAAAATGCGTCGATCTACACCAGGGGCAAATTCAGGTTTGCAGCGACGGTGCTGGTACAACCTTTACAGTGGCGTTGCCACTACATCCGCGATCGCTGATTACCGTCCAGTAACGTCGTTTGTCGTTCGCCAAGAGCCGACCTACCGCGCTAAAACCTCAAGCCAACGCCAGCCTGAATCGATGCAGCAGTGTTACCTCCTTGACGGTAGGCATCGAAAGCGATGACCGCATTACCAAAGACAACCAGTTGACTATTAGGCAAAACATAGTCGATACCAGGTTGAATAGCAAAACTGGTTTTGTTACCCAGCGGCGTTGTGCGATCGTCATCCAACGGCACCGCAGCACCCACACCAATATAGGCATCGGTACGCCAGTTGATTGGTAGATCGTAGGAAACGGTTGGGACGAGTGTAGTGCGCTTACCAATCAACGCTTGCGCCCGAATGGAAACTGGTAGTTTGAGAAACTTATAGCGAGCCGCAACAACGCCTGAGGTGCGTTGGGGTTCTCCACCTGCGTCACCATCGGTTAAACCAACCGCAATGCCCGCACCCACATAACTACCGTAGGCAGCCTGTGCTCTTGCTGCTGCTGCTGTGGTCAGCGTTATGCCAACAGCGAGGGCAGCACCGCCCAGCAGCGTCAAACCGCACTGCCATACTGCTGTTGGCTTGTTGAAGATGATGCGCTTGAGACGGTTCATGTGGTTACTCCTTAACACTCACTCAGCAAGAGCTTTGTTCAATGCTTAAATTTAGCCCAATTCTTCAGCGTTGAATCACTTATTTGCTCACTGATGGGATCATGATTGTGTTTAAAGAATGTGTTTAGAATCAAAGAACGTCGTTCATTTCATTTATGTTGACCATGTTCTGCTTCAACGCTTGTCTAAAGCGATGGTTAAACGTTCAGCGATCGGCTGTGTCGTAGCAGATATCTGCAAAGGCAGCTTGATATTCTTTTCGCACTTGATGCTGTAGCGTGACGTAGAAGCGCTTCCAAGAATTTAATTTGCTTTACTTTTACCTTGCTGGTTTGTCTGTATGTCAGAGATTCTTTCTACCTCCGATCGCTACCTGCAACTGATTGACCAGATTGTGCAGATGACCCTGAAGGGCAACATCCGCTCAAAAGAACAGGTCTATCAACTGTTAGTAGAAGGAGTCACTGCGGGCACTGGCGAACTCTTTGAGCGCTCATTACAAAGCCAGATTGAGGCTGTGCAAGCACGGCTGGATACCGAAACGGATGAATTGAAGCAAGCAAAAGCAACCCGTAGTCGTCGAGCGCTCCAAACCATTCAAGGCGAATGGGAGCGCTGGCAGCAGCTGAATCAAGCCACCGAAGCGATCGCCAGCGTGATTCAGAAAATTACAACGGCTGACGCAGCACAACGGTTGCCAGAATTTTTGCGGGCGATCGATCCGAATCAACCCCAGTGCCTCACTACCAGCCAACTCAAACAGCTTGCAACCGCACTTCAGCAGCAGGGTGATGCCAGCAGCAGCGACGTGCAGCAAGAGCTATATCAGTTAGCAGCAGGTATCCGTCAAGGGCTGGCATCGTGGGAGCATGTGCAAGATCAGCTGGTCAGTTGGATCTATGACCAGGGACAAGCACTTGGGTTTGCTGGTACACCCGGACAGGGTAACCCGTGGGCTGTGTGGGCAAAACAGCTAACCAATCCTCTACTGATTCAACTCTTTCAGGCATTAGCGCTGAACGAGTCTGCCAGTGAATTCGTTGCTCGTGTTTCGGTTTTCGATCGCAGTACGTGGGTTGAATTAGCCATTCTTTTGCAATACCTTCAGCAGGGCTTAGTTGCCTGGTTCGATCGCCTGGTTTACGATGCCAAAGTCGGTGCCAAGCTATCGATTTCCACGTTTCTGGCGTTTTCCATCCTTTGGTCGCAGTTAGCACGCGGGTTTGCTCAGGCAACTGCGCTTAACTCGGTGCATCAAAGCCAATTTTCAGAAGGTGCTTTTCAGGTCACGCTGCAAATTTTGCGATCGTTCGCTCAGCGTCCTTACTTTCCCCTTTATGGCGGTGTATTTGCCTCCTTTCCGGGCAGTCAGTTACGCAGTGTGGTGAACTATCTGGATGAACCGCTCAAACGGGCAGACGGCACTCAAGAAAAGGCGCGCATTCTAACGTTGATTGGCTCTTCGGAACGGGCACAGGGGCTGCTCGATCGGGCAAAAGAATTTCACAGCATCGCCAGAGATATTGCCGCAGAAGCAGGCGATCGTCCCTGCGAGATCGCTAACCTCAACCACCTCAGCCGTACCTGCGTTGCTCAGAAAAACTATGGTGAAGCCATCAATTACAGCCAGAGGGCGCTAATTCTCAGCCGTCAGACGGGCGATCGCCTGGGCGAAGCCAATGCGTTGGTGAACCTGGGTTACAGCGAAGTCTTGCAGGCACAGCAGGTCGAGCAAACCGAGCCAGAGGTTTACGAAGCGGCTATTAGCTATTTACAACAGGGCTTGAAGCTGGCAGAGCAGCAAGGCGATCGCCAGAGTCAGGCGTTTGCGTTCAACAGTCTGGGCATTGCTCATGTCGTTCTAGAACGCCCCCAGGCGGCGATCGCCTACTTGTCAGATGGACTCAAAGCCTCTCAGGTTGCTGGTGATCTGTATCTACAAGGCTTGAATCTGGCGTATTTAGCAGAGGCATACTACCGCCAGCAAGAAACTAGCCGAGCCATCTATGCAGGCTGCCTGGGCATGTACCTCCTTGAAAGTATTGCCTCACGCGAGTGGCGACAACCCGCTGGGCTGCTGACTATACTCCAGGGGCAAATGGGCGCGACCTTTATGCTCACGCTTGCCCAACTGCGACCAGAACTCATTGCCACGATCGGGGTGGATGGCTACGATCACCTACCAACCTTGCTGGAACAGTACCGTCAGCCTGGGTAGAGAAAGGGAGTAGGGAGGAGTGGGGAGTAGGGAGTGGGGGGTAAGGCATTGAAACAACAGCTAAAAACTTAGCCTGCATCACCTGCTGCAAGCCTTCGTGCCCACACCTGACGCTCATTTTCTACGAGTGCCACTCTAGAAACAGGTACATTTGCCCAGTGGCTACGTTTGTTACTTGTAATACTGAATGTATTCATGTGTTTCAGGTGTCGGCGGAGATGAGTCAAATGAAAACCTTTAAGCGTTGGTTAGGCATTCCGATTGCAGTGGCGATCGCGTTGGGAACGGCATCCACGGCTCTCAGTCAGGTCGTTGCCATTACCTCGAACTCACAGACCATTCAGCTCAGCGGCACATCAGGCGGCAGCAAGCAAGATAGCAAAGGCTGTGCTGGTTCCATCGGGTCTACGCCCAACCATGTCGTTCAGGTGGCGGAAGATGCCAACCTGCAATTTACTCTGCAAGCCTCTGGTGAACCAGCCTTGTTGATCCGCAGTAGCTCCGGTCAAGATTTCTGCGTACCAGCAGACAGCTACTCCAACGGCAAAATCACGATTCCGGGACGATGGAGTAAAGGCACTTACTCGGTCTACGTGGGCGATCGTGCCAAGGGACAGCATTCCTACACGCTGTCGATTTCTCGCAGTTAGAGCAGCTTAGAACGGTCTAAAGGTCTCCAGGGACGTTGGATACAGCGCTCCTGAAGACTTTTAGAGCAGATAGTGGACTGTGTAAGATCGACTAACAGGCTAATCCTCGATTTTTTGGACGGGCACTTCGACAGCGCTCACGTCAATCGTTCCTGGCGGAGTGAGACGACTAAAACGCCCATCTTCCACCGTCAACGCTTCACTACAGTTGGGACAGCTAAACTCCGTTTGATTCAGACTGACAAACTCATAACGACAGACAGGGCAGTCTGCCTGAATCAAGTTGCGCTTCAGCCACCAGCGCAAGCCAAAAAAGGCAACCACAGGCGTGAGGAGAATTAGCCCAACCAGGATAAAAAACGATTTGACCAGCCAACCGAGACCGATCGCTCCTAATAGCCAAATGACGGCAAACGGTAAAAGTAAACGGCTGACTTCAGCAAAGCCAATTTGGAGATTCTTAAAACTGTCCTGGTTCATGGCAGTCTCCTGCACAACGTAAGCTTGAATACTCCCATCCTACTGAGAAACTGCCCTGGTGCCTGACGGCAATTCCCAACTCTGGTGGGCAGATATCCCTACTATAAGCACGCTGTCCTGTTAGCAAAACTGTTCACACGTCTAGCTAACAAATCGTCATCCAAAACACGACTCCTAGCTTCTACTGCTTCTCTCCCAAAATCAAACAACACCTGTCAAATTCTCCTACAGCCAATTGCTGTATCGAGAGCCTGACAGGTGTTGAGCGAAATTGACTGCGCGTGGTCTAGAACAAACCAAGCGTCAGAGACTTATCGATGGGAAACGTTGCACCAATACCAAGCCAGAGAGTCACCAGCGTACCAAAAAGGAACACAGTGGTTGCAACTGGACGACGGAACGGGTTCTGAAACTTGTTCACGTTTTCAATGAACGGAATCACGATCAGTCCCAGTGGCACTGAAGCCATCGCAACTACACCCAAAAGCTTGTTGGGCACCGTGCGTAGAATCTGAAACACAGGGTAGAGATACCATTCAGGTAAGATTTCGAGAGGGGTTGCGAAGGGGTCAGCAGGTTCGCCAACCGTCGCTGGATCGAGGACTGCTAAACCAACGTTTAGCGCGATCGTTCCTAGAATCACGACTGGGAAAATGTACAGCAGGTCGTTGGGCCAAGCAGGCTCGCCATAGTAGTTGTGACCCATACCTTTGGCAAGTTTGGCGCGCAACTGAGGATCAGATAGATCCGGCTTTTTAAGCGTTGCCATAGTAGTGTTGCTCTCCTTTTTTTCTGAAGTCAGTAGGGGATGGATTTTTAGAGCACAGTCTGCTGGTGCTATCCATCAAAGAGATGGTTTCGGAAACAGGTCGATCGAGCCTTACAAAGGACCAGAAATACCTTGCTTGCGAATCATCAGGAAGTGAAGCAGCATAAAGACCGCAATCAACCAGGGCAGGACAAAGGTATGAGCGCTGTAGTAACGAGTCAACGTTGCCTGTCCAACACTGGAGCCGCCTCGCAGCAAATCAGAAATGAGCACACCCACGACTGGAATCGCTTCGGGCACACCAGAGACAATCTTGACTGCCCAGTAACCAATCTGATCCCAGGGAAGAGAGTAGCCAGTGACACCAAATGAAACGGTAATCACAGCGAGAATCACGCCTGTAACCCAGGTCAACTCACGAGGCTTTTTGAAGCCACCCGTCAGGTAAACCCGGAAGGTGTGTAGCACCATCATCAGCACCATCATGCTGGCAGACCAGCGGTGAATGGAGCGGATCAACCAGCCAAAGCTGACTTCGTTCATGAGGTACTGAACGGATTCAAATGCCTCAGCAACGGTCGGTCGATAATAGAACGTCATGGCAAACCCAGTGGCAAACTGGATGAGGAAGCAAACCAGCGTAATACCGCCCAAACAATAAAAAATGTTGACGTGGGGAGGGACATACTTGCTAGAAATGTCGTCGGCGAGTGCCTGGACTTCTAGCCGCTCCTCGAACCACTGGAATGCTTTCGAGTCGGTCACCTGCTTAGTGAACATGAAGCAAGAATTCCTAAAAAATGTATGGCTGTTCCTAAAGAATGTAACACAGACGCAGGCTGGATTTCACCCGAAAGCAAATCATTTCTTGACGCGAACGGCTTGCTGCATCAGCGTCTACTCGCGATCGCAAACCAGCACTTTCAGTCTTTGCAATGCTTAAAACGGCATAAAGTTTTCTAACGCAAGCTGGTTGACTGGTCACCACGAGTTAGTAGCCGACATTTCACTGCTGACGTTAAGATTATTCACTATGAGCAAACATATCTCTTGGGGTCGGCAGTTCGCTGCTGTTCTGTTGGCGGTCTTCATTGTGTTGGGTTGGTCAGCACCGTCGGCGATGGCGCTGACGGATGAGCAAAAGTTGCTGGCAGAAGTCTGGCGGTTGGTCGATCGCGCGTACGTTGATGACACGTTTAACCAGCAAAACTGGTGGCTTGTGCGCCAAAAAGCGTTTAAGCAGCCATTGAGCGATCGCGAACAGACCTATACAGCCATCCAACAAATGTTAGCCAGTTTGGATGATCCGTTTACGCGGTTGCTGAAGCCAGTGCAGTATCGGAGCCTGCAAACGAATACGTCAGGCGAACTGACGGGTGTTGGGTTGCAAATCGCTTCTGACGCAGAAACGGGCAAACTGCGTGTGATTGCGCCTATTGCGGGTTCTCCTGCTGATCTTGCAGGCATTAAGCCTGCCGATGCCATTGTGAAAATTGACGGTGCTTCGACGGAAACGTTGACGCTTGATGAAGCCGCAGGACGTATGCGAGGCACGATCGGCAGCCATGTGACACTGACCATTCAGCGTGAAAAAGAGACGTTGTTCGACCTTGACGTAGTGCGCGATCGCATCGAACTGAACCCGGTTTATGCCGATCTGAGATTGCAACCGCCTGCGGCTAACACAGCTTCAGCAGGCACTCCTCTAGCAAGCACTTCGGCAGCCAACAAAAACACACCGACCAAAATTGGCTATATCCGCTTGAGCCAATTCAACGCGAATGCAACGGTTGAACTTACCCACGCCATTGAACGACTGGAAAAGCAAGGCGCAGATGCTTACATTCTCGATTTGCGAAACAACCCAGGTGGTCTGTTGCAGGCGGGCATCGAAATTGCGCGGCTTTGGCTGAACCAAGGAACCATCGTTTATACAGTCAATCGTCAGGGGATTCAAGGGAGCTTTGAAGCGACGGAACAGGCACTGACGAGCGATCCACTGGTGGTGTTGGTGAATCAGGGGACAGCAAGCGCCAGCGAAATTTTGGCGGGAGCATTGAAAGATAACGATCGCGCCACTATTTTGGGCGAAAAAACCTTTGGGAAAGGATTGATTCAATCGTTGTTTGATTTGTCCGATGGATCGGGTTTAGCTGTCACCGTAGCAAAATACGAAACGCCAGGTCATATTGACATCAACAAATTGGGCATTAAACCAGACGTGATTGTGCCGCTCGATCCCATTACTGGCGCTCAGGTGGGTACGTCTGCCGATCGTCAGTATCAAACCGCTGTGGAATTGCTAACGACCCATTCGATGCTTGCCGGTGCTGCTTAGTACAGAGCGAACCTATCACGATCCACTCCACGGGGCGATCGCGCTCGATGGCAGTGACCCTACCGAGGCGTTGCTCATCCGCCTGATCGATACACCCGCCTTCCAGCGACTGCGACGTGTCCGGCAGTTAGGTCCAGCCAGTCTGACGTTTCATGGAGCCGAGAGTTCACGCTTTACGCACTCCCTTGGGGTGTTGGCGATCGCTCGTCGTGCGTTCGATCGACTAGCCAGTATTGATCCTCAGCTCCAGCCCTATCGGGTCGTGGTGCTGTGTGCAGCGCTCCTTCACGATATTGGGCACGGTCCCTTCAGCCATACCGGAGAAGAGGTATTTGGTAGCAACCACGAGCATTGGACAGGGCGCATTTTGCAGGAGTCGGCACCGATTCGAGAGGCGCTAGATGCTGTTGCTCCAGACTTGCTTGAGCAAATCCTTCAGGTTTACCTCAAAAAGCACCCGATCCCGCTTGTCTGGCAGCTAGTTTCGAGTCAGCTCGATTGCGATCGGCTGGACTACCTGATGCGTGACAGCTACTTCACTGGAGCGTCCTACGGCAGAATTGACCTGGATCGGATTCTCATGGCAATGCGCTACGACCCGGTGACGCAGCAGCTCGTAGTTGCGCGTAAAGGCATGACAGCCGTTGAGCACTACTTGATTGTGCGGTACTTCATGTATGCTCAGGTTTACAACCACCCCAAAAATATTGCTGCCTGTTGGGTCTTGCAACAGGCATTTGTGCGTGCCCGTGAGCTTTTACAGCAGGGATTGTTAGACGCTGACGACACAGTCAAAGCGTGGTTGTCTGGAGGCTGCGATCGCCTGCCTTTGTCTCAGTATCTCGCTGCGGATGATGGCGTTTTCACTTATCATCTTCAACGTTGGCAAGCCAGTACGGATCAGATTCTGGCTGATCTATGCCGACGGTTCATCGATCGCGATCTGCCTAAAGCGCTTGATGTGACTCACTTACCTCAAGCTGAACGCCAAGCCCTTTTACAGATAGTGCATCAGTGGCTTACAACCACGCAGAGTAATGCTACGTACTATGCAGGTCTGCAAGTGTCACTCAGTCGTGGCTATACCCTCTATCAGCGTGGTATTAAATGTCAAACACCTAAAGGGCTACAGGAACTGAGCGAGCTATCACCATTGGTACACACCTTGACCAACCCCTATGAGCGGGCGTGGCTCATCTACCCACGCTCGATCGAGCCTACGCTGTCGGCGCGATTAGGGATGTCGTGAGAGTCAGTATCAACGGTAGCGGGAACGACCAATTCAGCCAATTGTCGGATTGCTTCTTGAGCCTGGCTCTCTATACTTGACCTCGCTTGCTTAAAGGCTTCTGATAATCAACTGCGAACATTAGCTGAGCTGAGAGGCAACGGTCATCATCTGTAGGGGCAGCTTAGCTTAAAGGGCGATTAGACTAAGACTATGAGTGAGCCATTCTGGGTTTGTCGTAGTTTTAGTTGAATTTATCTGCTGAATTGTTTGCTGTCATTGGTGTTAAATGCGTAATCTGGCATTGCTGGCTTGATGTTTTTAGTTCAGGTCTAGCCTGAACACCACCAGTACCCTTTTTGGTGTTTGCTCCCTTCTTCTGGTGCTATGCAAATTCTGCCAGTCCACGCAATGCAGCAGCCCCTCAGCTTAGCGCCAGAAGCGACGGTTCTGGAGGCAATCCGGTGCATGAGCCAAGGTCAGGTAGGCTGTGTTTTGGTGCTGGAACAGCAGCAATTAGTCGGTCTTTGCACAGAGCAAGACTGCTTACAGGCGATCGCAGCGGGCACCAATCCAAAAACAACGCAGATTGCAGCCCTGATGAGGCGATCGCCCGTTACGCTTAACGATTCGGAGGGAATCAGTGATGCTTGGCGGGTGATGCAACACCACCACATTCAGCACTTACCCATTGTTAACCCAAATGGGCAAGTGTTAGGAGTTGTCACAGAGCGTAGTTTGCTTCAAGCGCTTGATCCCGCAACCTGGCTGGAGCAGTCTGCCGAGCCGCTGCAAGCTGAGCGGTCTGTCTCTTGCCAGGACATCACGGAGCGCCAGCACTTCTACGACCACCTTCGACTCCAGGCTCAGCGTGAGCAAGCCTTGAATCGTGTGATTCAGGCAATTCGTAACTCACTGGATTTGAGCACTGTTTTTTCGACGGCAACGACTGAAATCGTGCAACTGCTTCAAGCAGACCGCGCCGATATCATTCAGTATTTACCAGCACGCCCTGTATGGAAGGTCGTGTCGGATAGTCACTACAACCCAATCGTCAACAATATTGCAGGGATGGAATTTGCGGATGATGCAAATGAACCGATCGCCCAACTGAAACGCCTGGAAGTAGTACAGCTAGAGGATGTTGCTCAATATCCCGACGAAACGGTCAGCCAGTATGCTCAATTCCTTCCTGGTACCTGGCTTTTGGTGCCGCTACACTTTGAGGCGAGGCTTTGGGGTTGCTTAGCCCTCATTCGGGATCATCAACAGCCGTGGCAAAAAGCAGAGGTCGAACTTGCCTGTGCTGTGGTTGATCAACTGTCGATCGCCATCCAGCAATCTCAGCTTTATCAGCAGGTGCGACAGCTCAACGAAACGCTGGAAAGTCAGGTACAGGAGCGCACTGCCCAACTCCGCAAAGCGCTTGCCTACGAAGCGTTGCTGAAGCGCCTCACCGATCGCGTGCGCGATAGTCTGGATGGGCACTACATTCTCCAGACAACGGTGCAAGAACTGGCGGCTGAGCTGGATGTGTTGTGTTGCGATACCGGGCTTTATGATGCCGAACACAGCACATTGACCATTGCTTATGAGGCGATCCGAGCGGAAGATTTTGCGGCAGTTAAGGGCACAGTTATCTCGCTCAATCCCCTATCTTCTGTAGATGAGCAAACGTTGCAAGGACAATGGGTGCAGTTTTGCTCTCTGTCTGATCCGTTCGATTCGGTGCGTCAGATTAGCTATCGGTTTACAATCCTGAGCTGTCCCATTACCGATGACCACGGCGTATTAGGCGACATTTGGCTCTTTAGACCGTGTAAAGAGTGCTTCTCTGAGTCAGAGATTCGTCTTGTGCAGCAAGTGGCAAATCAGTGTGCGATCGCCCTCCGACAATCGCGTCTTTACCAGGAGATTCAGGCGCAGATCAACGACCTGGAACAATTAAATTACCTTAAAGACGATTTCCTGAGTTCCGTTTCCCATGAACTGAGGACACCGATGGCGAATATTAAGATGGCGACTCAAATGTTGGAGATCCTCTTCAAGCAGGGGGAGATTCCCAATCACGATTCAAGCCGTATCTCACAATATTTCAAGGTGCTTCAGGATGAATGTCAGCGTGAAATCAATCTCATTAATGATTTGCTGGATCTCTCTCGTGCAGAGTCCGGAGACGATCCCTTAACACTGACCACCAAAGATTTGCAGAGCTGGATTCCTGAAATCATCGGAGCGTTTGCCGATCGTGCCGAGAGTCAGCAGCAAACACTCCTGGTTGATGTGCCTGATTATCTACACCCATTGACCACCGACTTTTCTTACCTGGAGCGAATTTTAACTGAACTTCTGCAAAACGCGTTTAAATACACACCGTCTGGTGAAACAATTTGCGTGTCTGCCATCACGACGGTAAATAGCTTGCAGATTCATGTCAGCAATACAGGCGTTGAGCTTGCGCCGAGCGAGTTAGACCGTATTTTCGCTAAGTTTTATCGTATTCCTAACAGTGATCCGTGGAAGTATGGCGGCACTGGCTTAGGTTTGGCATTGGTCAAACGTTTAACTGAGCATTTGGGAGCGGACATTCATGCGGAGAGCGCCAACCGTCAAACGACCTTCATTATTACGTTTGCAACGGGAAAAATGGCGTAGGGACATTGCACAGAACGCACTACAGAGCAGCAATTGCCTCCGCTACTTGTCGTGAAACAAACGGAAGAATGGCTTCATTCTGGCTGTGGGCAACGCCTTCTGTGAATACGACGAGCAAATAAGGACAAGCATTGGGCAGTTCAATATACGCCGCGTCGTGACGCACACGACTCATTAACCCTGCTTTAGACCAAAGCTGCGCGTTAAGCGGTAGCCCCGCGCCTAGAAAGCCAGTGACCTGATTTTCTGGATCAGCCGCTAGATCATCTGGTTTGAGCGATCGCTGCAAAAGCTGCATCATGGACTGCGATCGTGCCGCTGATACCGCCACTCCGCCCACAATGCCATGCAGCAGTCGTGCCGTTGCTGTCGTCGTCAGCAGATTACGGTTGTCCATCAACTCACCAAGGAATGCTCGTTCGCGTCCATAGGCACCATCGCACCAGGTTTTTTGGTTGACGTTGATAGTCTCTAGTTCTGTCCAGGCGAGAGACTGAAAGTAGCGGTTGATGATGTTGCGCTGCTGTTTCCAGGTTTCAAACGGTGCGGTTGGCAGTTCAGGTCCACTCGTCGTTCCCGTCAGCACATCGACGACCAGACTCGTCGCATCGTTACTGGAATCGACAATCATATCTTTCGTAGCTCGCTCTAATTCGGCAGACGGTTGCGCCATACCTTGCTCTAACCACTCGTGCAGTGCGACCAGATAAAACAGCTTGACGACGCTAGCAGGATAGATGCGCTCAATGCCGCGATAGCTGAAACCGCGTGGAGAATGTTTCCAGAATTCTTCAGCACTCAAGGCACCGCCTGTATTGACGACGATCGGTGGATCGTACACCAACCATGTCAGCGCAATCTGATTGCGGGCTAAATCGGGAAATTCCGCCCAGGTTGCCTCCAGAATGCGATCGCCTAGCGCGTTCAGTGACTCATCCTTGTGAAAAAAAATAGCCATCTAACGTCAGCTCACACGCTATCACTCTCTATTATCACTGCTCACGTCTTTGGAGTACCTTCACTCGTAGTCATGAAATAGCGATACTCATCCTCACCTGCCACTCTAAAGCCGAGTCGTTCGTACAGTGCCTTCGCTGGGTTGATTTTTAGCACGTTCAACTTGACAGGCAACCCCCTCTCAGCAGCTTTAGCCAGTACCTTGCGAATCAGCTGAGTGCCCAGCCCTTGACGTTGATGGGTTGGCAGAATAGCAATGTAGTGAAAAAAGAGCGCCTCCCCCTGATCAATCACACACATGATGCCAGCCGCTTCTCCTTGATCACAAATCATCTCATAGGGAAACGCGTGAAAGTCTTCACGCAGTTCCTCTTTCTGCCGCGCTTCATCCCAACTCCAGTAATGGTCAACGTAACCCCGGAATGTCTGTCGATGCACGTCCACTAGAAAGTCAAAATCCGTCTCTGTGGCAATGCGCGTTTCAATGGTACCCATGCTCCGACTCAGCCGTCTCCAGTCCTCGGATGAATGGCACGATCGCCTCTACGAATGCTGCCGTTGTTTCATAAGGCAGCACATTGCGTCCAGCAAGCTTCACACCTTCAGCATTTGGCAAGTGCGTCAAATAATCTTGCAACCGTTCGTCTGGGGTCTCTGACTTCCCTTTGCGGCTGATGCTCGATGCCTGTTCACCCATTGCAATGAACGTTGGCTGGGCGATCGTCGTCAGTTTGTCTGTGTAGTCTTGCCGCCAGAAGCCAGCCAGAAACGAGAAGACGGCATGACGACTGGCAGAATCAGCCGCTCCTTGCTTGAGCATCGCCAACCATTCAGCATCAACGGCATCAGCCGTCGCAAAGAGTTGGCGGATGGAAAAAGATTGGAGGAACTGCGATCGCCGCGCATACCGATAAAAGCCATCACCCAACGGCGAATTGAACAGATTCCAACTGACCTGCTGCCAGACTGGGGTGGTCTTGGCAAGCAGCGTACGGGCAGGCGGTCCACTCATCACCAAACCTTTTACCAAATTCGGTTGTAAGTGTACGAGTTCGATCGCCACTGGCAGTAGCGCTCCCTGCACCACCAGCACCACAGGGGTTTGGATGACGGTTTGCAAAAAGTACTGAAGCTGCTTTGCCCAATCCGATGGGTAGTAGGCAATTTGCGGCATGGCACTCTCACCACAACCCAGCAAATCAGGATTGTAAATCAGGTTGCGCTGCCCTACGCGATACCACTCGTTGCAAAAGCGTTGCCAAAAAGTGCGGGATAACCCTACACCGATCGGGTGGATCAGCAGTAGCGGTACACCATCTGGTGCGCCATCGGGAGCAAGGCGATCGTACGCGCAGCGGTAGTTTTGCCACGTGTAGAACAGCGTTGGTGTGCCTACTGGAATCGACATTGAAGGTTGAGCTTGCATGACTACTAGAATGCAGCATTTTGGTGTATTTTTGCTTGCGTAGTAGCCGCGTTACCTGCAACATCCTTACGGCTAAAACCCTACGTAGCTACTGAATGTTGCAGTAGTCAGATTGGTCGAAACTTTATATCAAATCGCAATCACGTAAAGCAACCATCAAATCTTGCGGTAAGACTGCGTGAACAGCTTAGGTGCTGCCGCTGGCAGGTTAACATCCGTTTAATCGAATTGTTCACCTGGTTCCGTTTGAGAAGCTGCTAACTTACCCCAGGGATCAGTATGGTTTCCATTAAAAATAGAACGGGCAAAGCGACGCTTGAGCGGGTGCGATCCCTCAAAACTCGCATTACCGAAAAACTGTCTTTTGCAACCCTGCAAGTGGAATCGCTGGCAGGCATTACTGTTGCGCTGGCGTTAATTCCAGAATCGCTTGCCTTTGCTGCGATCGCCAAAGTGAACCCGATGGTGGCGCTCTACACTTCTTTCAGCATGGCAGTTGTGATCGCCTTAGCAGGCGGACGACCTGCTATGATCTCAGCCGCTACGGGGTCAATGGCGCTGTTAATGACAACGCTGGTGGCAAAACACGGGGTTGAATACCTCTTTGCAGCAACCATTTTGACTGGCGTTATTCAATTTTTTATTGGTGTTTTTAAGCTGGGACGCTTCTTCAGTTTTATCCCTCAAACGGTCATTTCAGGCTTTGTGAACGCGCTCGGTGTTTTGATTTTTGTGGCACAGGTGCAGCAATTACCAGGAGAACCCTGGCAAGCTTATGTCATGGTTGCTGCAACGCTTGCCGTCGTTTACCTCTTTCCTCGCCTGACTAAAAGTGTGCCGTCGCCGCTGGTGGCGATCGTGGCAATGACCGTGGTAGCGATCGCAGCGCATCTACCGATTCGTCGCGTGGGCGATATTGGTGAAATCACGCGCAATCTACCTGGGTTTCATCTGCCGCAGGTCAGTGTCTCGTTAGAAACGTTGGCAATCATTCTGCCCTATGCTCTGACGCTGGCGATCGTGGGTTTGCTGGAATCGCTACTCACCGCTGCCCTACTGGATGATTTGACCGATACCCGCAGTTCCAAAGACAAAGAAGTGCGCGGTCAAGGCATTGCTAACGTTGTGACAGGCTTTTTGGGTGGTATGGCAGGCTGTGGGATGGTTGGACAGTCCATCATCAATGTGCGATCGGGTGCTCGTCATCGCTGGTCAACAGCCGTTGCGGGAGCCTTTCTGCTGTTTTCCATCTTCGTGCTGCGGGATGTCGTCCAGCAAATCCCGATGGCTGCTTTGGTTGGTGTGATGGTCATGGTGTCATTTGAAACGTTTGACTTTAGTTCGCTAAAAACGCTGCGAACGATGCCGCTGAATGAAGCACTCATCATGCCCTTTACGGCTGCGATCGCACTATTGACGCATGACCTGGCACAGGGCGTTCTGGCTGGAGTCATTTTGAGTACGCTGATGTTTGGTTGGCGGCTTGCCCAAACGCGTCTCACTGTATCAGTCGATCGGGATGGCACAACGCTTTACATGCTGTCCGGGCAATTGTTCTTTGGTTCTGCCGCTACATTTGTTGATTTATTTCAGTACAACGCCGATTCGCATCGCATCGTGATTGACTTTAGCCGTGCTCATGTATGGGATCATGCTGCTGCTGCTGCGATCGCCAAAGTCGTTGCAAAGTATCACCGCCTCGACACGCAGGTAACTCTAGTGGGGCTGAACCCAGATAGCTACCAGCCCATCCGCCGCGCAGGGGTACCAGAACACGCCATTCACATCAATGACGACGTTAGCTTGATCAAACTCCCGATCTGATCATTGTTTGACCACAGCAGTCCTAAACCATTTGTGAGCAAGACTGAATCATTTAGTGGTCAGCGGTCAACGATCAGCTCTTTTGCTGACTGCCGACCGCTCATATGAGCGTCATTCTCAGCAAAATAGGATCGCTATATCACGCTCACTCAGACAAAGCACTGAAATAGCTGACCATCATTGTGCAGAGCCGCTTATGGAACAATGAGTAGACGATCGCTGAACAACGCTAAACCATGAATCGCACTGGCTCTTTAGTTCTAACTGCGACTATTTTCTTCCTTGCGGGGTTGCTCAGCTATGCGGGGGGACAATGGTATCTCAAAACCTACCTTTTGCCGCCTGGCACCATCACAGTACGGGGCGTGCTCAAGTTTCAAACCCACAACAGCGATATAGGTAACAGCGGACATCCGCCCTATGGTTATTTTGTTGAATCGACAGCGATCGATCGCTTTTATATTGAAGGGGACTTAATGAAGTCCTATGTTGGCTCCTCCGTGGTGCTCCAGGGTAAGACGCTCTCAACGGTGTGTGGACCGGATATGTTTCCCTGCTACCCCAAACTGCTCGTGAAGTCAGTTACTCCAGTGCCAGGACAAAAGTAATGACAACAAGCCGCATCAAATTTTTGGGTAATCCGTGGGCAGATGGGCACGCCATCCAGGACTTTTTCTGGTCAGCGCGGCTGGAGCCATCAGGCATTTGGTTTGATTTGCATCTACAAACCGCAGAATACAGTGCAGAAGATACCCATCCAGAAGAGTTTGTGGATGAGTCGCAGGGCGATTGGCAAGCCAAAATTGTTTGGAACAATTATCACCGCTGCACGCTTTCCTCTAACTACTGGGACGGGACTGGCTTTCAAGTCGCTTCCAGAGCGCAACCGCTAGATTTTAAGACGCTGAGTGAACAAGAGTTTTTCGTTGATCCGCTGCCGATCGAGTTTGATCAGCCGCGCCCGTTCGATATCTATCTGCTGGGTCACGATTCTGCTGCCGACCATCGGATTCGCTTCACCCAGCGATCGACCCCCAACGGTTTCTCAGTTGATTGGCGCGGACGCATTGCGTTGTCTTACAGCGGTGATGACGAGTTTCGCTACGAGTTCGCCGCGCATGTAGAGTCTACAGAATTTGAGGGCATTGAGCTTCCCAAGGGTACACGGGAGCAGGAGGCTCAGTCACTGCTTGCGCCATTTGTCATTGATGTAGACGCGTTCACTTTAGTGCTCAGAGGTGAAGAACAATGGTTTCAGTTAAGGTGAGCGTTTACGGTTCCGATACTAAACGTCGCAACTCCAGCGCGTGAATGAGACTGAGAACGTCATGCGTCCATACAGGCAAGATCAGGGTCATCACAATTTCCTCCAGGCTATTGATCAGGCATAGCCCGATCGCGCCCCAAAGAGCCGTCGCATTGTCAAAGCCAAAGAGTCCGATCACCGCAATCAACAGCGAAAGTCCCCAGGCTTTGGCGGTGTAAGTGTGAAAGCTGGGAAACTTACCAAACTTGATCAGACTGGTAGCAAACAGCGTGAGCTGGGACGCGATCGCGACTAGCAGGGGCGTTTGAAACGCGATGATGACTGTTGGATAGACCAGCCACGTGCTGACTGCAATGCAGAGATACAAACTGATATCTGCCCAACTATCTGCTTGCCGGAGTGCGATGGTGCTAACGTTCAATTTGCGGGCAATGATGCCGTCAAAAATATCTGAGAGCACCGCGATAATGTAGCCGATGAGGAAACCAACGCCTGTGCTGCCATCCAGTGCATCTAACAGCAGCAGGGGGGCGATCGCAAACCGTAAACCAACCAGCAGCCAGGGAATATTTGTTCTCAACATAGGTTCTCGGAGCCTTGCCATAGAATTGAGCCAGTAACTACAAGCGCTGCCCCTGCTAAATCTGAAATATTAAAGAGCACTTGCGAAAGAGGTTTTGCAGTGGACGTTAGGACAATGGCTCAATGTCTAATCAGAACGGTCTCACCAGAACGGCATTAGGAGAGCAAGCACATGAAGCACTGGATTATTAGCGCTGTAGCTGGCATTGCCCTACTGCTAGTGCCCGTGAAGGTACGTTGTGGTAGTCCAGGAGCCGCCTGCGCCATGCCGCCTCTCCCTGGAGGTACTGCTCCTAGATACTATTATGAGTACGAGCCGTTGGGCATCATGGGGCTGGAGTTGCTCATGCAAGCAAATTTGCCGTTTTTCTATGCCAGTGGTACTGAGGATGGCTAACGAGGCAGAAATTAGCATTTGGACTGGCGACAGGCTGCAAGCGACAAGTTAAAGGCTGCTTTAAGTAGGAAGGTTCAATTAAATATAAAATCTGCGTCGGATGGATATAGCCTTCGGCATTCAAGAAAAGCGAAGCGTCACCCATGCTGCTAAAGGTTTTGATGCGTTACGGCTATGCTTAACACATCCTACGTTTAATTTCACCCAGCTACTTAGTTTTGATGCGTTACGGCTATGCTTAACACATCCTACGTTTAATTTCACCCAGCTACTTAGTAGCAGTTTGAGCAAGGATCAGTCACATCAATAACCGCGTTGATTATGTGGGCTTTAAGAAAACTGACCAGACGCAGACAGCCGTTGTTGGGAGGCTTAGCGCTCTTGCTGCTGGGAGTCGGCTTGTTTTCAACTTACAGCGTTGTACGCTACGGTTTCTTAGCAACGCCTAAGTTTTTAGCTGACAGCTTTCCAAGTAGCCGTTTCCTGGAAAAGACCTTAAGAGGGGAATCCAAAAGCATCTTCTCGATCGCGTTCAGTCCAGATGGAACATTCGTAGCAAGCGGTGGCGATCGTGGTCGCATTACCATCTGGGATCTTGCTACCGGACGAAGCATTCACATACTCGAAGTCGCTTCTGATCAGGTCGATGCCGTTGCGTTTAGCCCAAATGGTCAGGTGCTTGCCAGTCATCACAGAATTGGTGACATTGTCAACGGTCGTCGCTTCACTCAGCTATGGAATCTCACCACTGGAAAAGTAATTTCCATTCTGGAGCAGGGTAATCCGCCGTTCGGTAGTCAAAGTTTCGCTTTTAGTGCCGATAGTAAGCAGTTTGTTGGCATCGATCGAAGTGGCAAGCTCACGCTCATAGAGGTGACGACCGGAGCCACGATTCGCACTGTCAAACCTGATCGGGCTGTTTATGCGATCAGTTCAAACTTTGATAGTAAAACGCTGACTTACGCCACATTCAACACGGTTCGCCAGTTGAATTTCACCACTGGGAAGGACATTCGCCTTGCTAAAATGCAAGACCTGGTGTTGTCTTCTGCTTTGAGCGCAGACGGTAAATGGCTTGCGCTGGCTCGATCGGTCGATGCTGAAGCAAGTAATCGGGGTAAGTTTCCTCAGGCGATCGAGCTGTGGGATGTCTCGACTCAGACCAAGGGCAAGAAAATTCGCACCCTCAAGGGAAATGATGATTGGCTTGACTCATTAGCGTTTAGTCCAGACGGTCAGACTCTCGCAAGTGCCAGTGCCGATGGCATGATCAAACTATGGCGTGTGACGATCGGTGAAGCAATGCAACCGCTCCAGGGGCATCAAAGCCGCATGATATCCTCGCTCTCGGTGGCGTTTAGTCCCGATGGCAAGCTGCTCGCAAGCGGGAGTCGTGTCGATGGCACCATCAAGCTCTGGCGCGTACCCTACTAGGCGATCGTCTTGATTGTCACAATAGTCGTTAGAACACAGTGAGGAGTAAGGAGAGAACCAATGAATGCTGTCAAAGGGGTTCTAGGAATCGGACTGCTGGCGATCGCCATTTATTTGGGCTTTGCCAGATTTCCACTGTGGAGTGTGCCACTGTTAGCATTACTCTTCACTGCTGCCTATATTCAGGGCAAGTGGTACTTATGGCGCGACCTCTTTCAGCAGCAAAATCGCAAGCTGTATCAATCGCTGCTCGTCACCTATTTCATCCAAACCGTTGTCGTATTCGTCTTCTACTTGCTGGGTAGCGGCGCAGCACGCTTACTGAGTCGGTGACAGGCGTTCAACTGAGTCTCTTGAGGTGCCGCTTCTGTGGCACGATCGAAGACGAAACTGCTCCTGCTCAAAGATGACTGAGTCTCTTCAGGAATCGACAAAAACAACACGACCATTGGTTAGATATGGCAACGACAAAAATCAGAAAAACGCCTGGCATCTGCAACGGAGCCGCTTGCATCGGTCGGACGCAAATTCCGGTGTGGCAATTAATCGCTTTGGGGTTACAGGGGTGCTCAGATGCCAACTTGCTGGGCGACTACCCACAGTTGACCAAAGATGACTTAAAAGCTGCTCGCACCTACTACGCTCAAAATACAGAAGAAATCGACATGGCGATCGCCTCTGAGAATGGGGAGAGCTAGAGCACAACAGCCTTGGTCAAGCCTTAGCCTGAGCCGACTCCTCCACTTTAGGTGAGGCAGGTTTGCGGGCAGACAGCCAGACCGTCATCGTACTCACCGCTGCTGCCGCCACGATCGCCATAGCGATCGCCGTCTCACTCTGAGCACTCGTCGAAAGCAGCAGATCGATCGCGATCATGCCTGTCGAGCAGCCCCAGATGATTGCAGTGGCAGAAACGCAGCCACGTTGAGCATTACTAGGGACAGCCTGAGCGGAAGGTGACATGACGTGACCTGAGTTTTCAGTAGTGAGCGAATGAATAGTAGTCACTAATAAAAAAGCCAACTGGTGAAGGAGTATTTACGTCCTCGGATGACTGGCAGAGATTGATGCGGATGTGTGTAGTAAGAGGGAAAGACGATCGCGCTGCCTGCCTGGGGTTTGATTTTGATATTTTGGCGATCGAACAGCGTTTCACCACCCTCAAAATCATCGTTTAAATAACCGACGATACTGATGTCACGAGTGGGGATGCCGTTGGTAACTTCCTGAAAGCGGCTTGCTAGCAGCAGATTATCGACATGGCGTTTGTAGCGTTGCCCTGGCTTATAGCGCAAGATCGAACACATCTCTGCCTGAGAGAACTTGATGCCATAGTGTTTGAAGAGTGCATCCTGAATCACTTTGACTTTCGTGAGCAGAATTTGATTCGTTGACTCCTGGAGCTGCTGCCCTGTATTGCCCAACGGCAACATATCGCTGCTACGCACATCGGTATCCACCACGTTGACCAGAATGCTGGACGGTTTGAACTGACAGCATTCTGCCACCTGCATTACATGGCTACAGAGCGCTGGTTCTAGCAGGTGCTCAATGAGCAAGATGTCTGATCCTAGATCTTTGAACAAATGTCCCACGGGCTATCCTTATCCAAGTTGACCAAAACGTCAGGTCACGAAACAATAGATGTCTGAACTGCAAAGTTAATGCCTTTACCTAGAGTGCCCCATTGACTCGCTCAAATTCTACTGCCACATTGCGCTCGTTGACGCAACCCATCGATCGTGTCGCTATCGTCCTTATCGTAGCGCTGAGCTTGCTGATTGGTATCTTGCTGCTGAGCGGCAATCATGCCTCCGCTCGTGTGCGCGACTTTAGCTGGCAGGGCAAACAGGTTGGCGCTGATGATACCGCGTTTACGCTCACCTTCAGTCGCCCCATGAATCATGCCAGCGTAGAGTCAAACCTTCGCATTGAGCCACCGTTGGCTGGGAGGGTGAGTTGGGCAGGGCGACGGATGGCGTACACCTTGAACACGCCTGCTCCTTATGGCACACAGTTTCAGGTCAAGCTGCCAAATGCTCAGGATCGGTTTGCGAGTGACGGTAAAGTATCGATGCAGCCGTTTACAGGACTGTTTGAGACCCACGATCGCGCCTTTGCTTACATTGGCGTGAGCGGTGAAGAAGCAGGACGACTCGTACTCTTTAACCTAAACCAGCAGCAGCACCAAATCCTCACGCCAAAAGACATGGTGGTGATGGAATTTAAGGCATATCCTCGCGGCGATCGGCTCCTCTTTGCCGCTACACAGCGCACGACTCAGCCCACAGCCCTGACTGAACAGCAGCTTTACACCGTCACCACGGGCATTCAGGTAGAGTCACCCATGCAGCCCGATGCTCAGGCAGCACCCGTCAAAGCGTTGCCGTCTACGGCACCCCTCGGCACGGTGGCTTTGGTGCTGGATAACAAAGAGTATCAAAACCTCAAATTTGACCTTTCGGCAGATGGTAACGTCATCGTTGTGCAGCGGGTCAACCGGGCAAATCCCAACGATTTTGGACCCTGGCTGGTAAAAGCGGGCGAAGCACCCCAGGCGCTGAAAGGTGAGCCGGGAGGCGATTTTTTGATTACGCCAGATAGCAATTCGCTGGCGATCGCCCAGGGGCAAGGGCTGGCAATTTTACCATTACAGCCGAATGCTAAGCCGCTGAACTTTTTGCCCAAATTTGGCATGGTACTGAGTTTTACCAAAGATGGCTCACTGGCAACAATGGTGAAGTTTAATACCGACAATACCCGATCGCTCTTTTTGGTCGGTAATCAAGGCGACCCCAAAGAACTGCTTCGCACGACAGGCTCCATTCTAAGTGCGCGGTTTGATCCCACCAAACAAACGCTTTATTGCTTGCTCACCGAACTCTTGACAGGAGGAAACGTCTATCAAGAACAGCCCTATTTGGCGGCGATCGACCTTAAAACCGCTAAGCTTCGACCACTGGTCATGCTGCCGAAACAGCGAGACGTTCAGGTGAGTCTATCACCCGATGGTTTAGCGCTACTCTTTGACCAAACCACAGAAGCGACGCGTGATGATGATGCAGGCGGGCAACTGCGTGACAGCACGGGAAATGCGATCGCATCTAGCCGTCTCTGGCTACTGCCCCTCGACCCAGCGAACCCTGCTGCTAAAATTCAACCTGAATCGCTGCCCTTAACAGGGCTTCGTCCTCTCTGGTTGCCTTAGCCATTTCGCCGATCGCTCTCGACTATTGCCCTCAAATCGCTTTACTCTGTATCCATCCTGATCTGCGTCAATCCTGAAGCACTCGACAGAAGTTTGGTAATGAGCACCCGTAACTGGTGGCGATCGTCATCCTGCTCAAAGGATCAATATGCAAGTACAGGATCTATTAGAGCGATACCAAAAAGGCGAACGTGACTTCGCCCATGTCAACCTTAGTGGAGCCAGTCTGAGCGGCGTTAACCTTCGAGACGCTGACCTGACTGGCTCTGATCTGACGGGTGCAAACTTAAGCTGGGCTTTTTTAAGTCGGGCAAACCTCACAGGTGCCTGTCTGCGGCGGGCAGACCTTCGCAGCGTATCACTCAACAACGCCAACCTCAGTCAGTCCAACCTCAGCGGTGCCAACCTCAGCAAAGCCGATTTACGGTTAGCCAACCTCCAAAATGCCGACCTCAACTGGGCAATCCTGCAAGAAGCCGACTTGAGTGGTGCGAACCTTCAGGACGCAAAATTAGATCAGGTTAACCTGGAGCGAGCAAAACTCAGCAGCAGTTGCCTCACTGGAGCGGAGCTGATGGAAGCAAACCTTCGCCGTGCCAATCTTGCAGGTGCCAACCTCGATCGCGCGAATCTCCGAGAAGCACACCTGGAAGAGGCAAACTTGCGAGAAGCGTCCTTAGTCGGCGCAAACTTAATTGAAGCGAATCTCAGCGGCGTTTACCTGCGACAGGCGAACCTGACTGAAGCAGACCTGCACCGCGTTATTTTGACCGGAGCCGACCTTAGTGAAGCCATCCTTAACAGTGCTGACTTGAGTCGCGCCAACTTAGCTGGCGCTTATCTGTTAAAAGTGAGCCTCAGTAAAGCTCACCTGTTACGAGCAAACCTGCAAGATGTTTACCTGCTACGGGCAGACCTCAAGGAAACAAACCTGCGTGGGGCAGACTTGCAGCGAGCTGACCTCAGCGGCGCGTACTTAAGCGATACCTCCTTAAACGAAGCCGATCTGAGCGGTGCCTATCTCCTTGAAAGCCATCTGATTCGCACGAACTTAGACGGTGCCCAAATGACAGGTTGCTGCATCGCCAACTGGCATATCGAAGAAACCGATTTTTCTAAAGTCAACTGTCGCTATGTGTTTACCCAGTTTAACTACACCACCAAAAGCCCAACCGATCGCTATCCCGTTGGGCGTGACCTGGAGGTAGGCGAATTAGGGCGACAGTACGAGGAAGACAACGCGCTGCTAGAAGTCCACCTCACTGAAGCGCCGAATTGGGAAGCGTTGGCGTTTACATTGGCACAGATCGATCGCGAAGCCAACGGCTTAGGGTTGACCGTCAAAGCCTACGAAGCGTCTGATGACCACTATTTAGTGCGGATAAAGGCAGACCGCTTGGTTAATGCCAAGATTCTTTCACGGCGAATCTTTCAGCTTTATCCAGAGGTTTTACAGCGGCTGTTTACGCATCGGGCAGAGATTTTTAACCTGCTGGCGATCGATCCCCGTGCCAGTGAACCAGATCTAATGCTGGAGCCACCACCGCAACCATCCCCACCAGAACTGAAAGCGTTACCATCTCCTGATCGACGCATCCGTCTCTACCAGGAAGTCGTGCGGCAGATCCAACACATTATGATGTCACAGTCTCCTGAACAATTTGTACAAAGTGTTCAACAGTTGCTTAACTATCTAAGCAGGCAAGGCATCGCCACCGAAGACATCCAGAAGAAAGTAATCAGCCAAGTCATCACCCAACGCGCCAAACAGGACAAAAACTTTCGTGCCCACATGCAGCGCTGGGAGACAACCGCTCCTGAGGCGGCTCGTCTATCTACAGTCGGGCAGGCAGTACGGCTGGCGATCGCCCTCATGTGGACTGAAACGAAGAGGGGGTGAGGGGTGAGGGGAGCAGGAACATAGTAATCAGAACTCAAACTTTTAGCCTTTAGCCTTTAGCCTTCTGCCTCCTGCCTCCTGCCTTCTGCCTTCTGCCTTCTGCCTCCCTCATCCCTTCTCCTCAATCTGCTCAATTTCTCGAATGACGCGCTCTTTGCTGGCAGTGAGGTGATCTTGCATCGCTTGGACGGCAGCAGAGACGTTGCGATCGCGCACAGCGTCGTAAATGTTGCGATGCTCACTGCGAATTTCGAGGACGCGAGGATTGTGTTGCATCGTGCGTAGCCGTAGCAGCATCATTTTGTCAAACACCTGATCAAGGAGCGTCACCAGCCAGGGATTGTCTGAACTTTCAGCCAGTAGGCGATGAAACTGATAGTCCATATGCAGCAGTTGATAGTTAGTTAGCGGATGGGCTTCTTGTCCCATTGACTTCTCTACTTGCTGAACAGCAAGGTCGATCTGCTCAAGCTCTAGCGCTGTTGCATGACGGCAGGCAGCCGCAACCGATACTTGTTCCAAGGCAATGCGGCAATCATAGAGGTGACCTGCATCTGTTACGGAGAGGCTGGCAACACGCAAAGCTCCGTTATCGTCGGTAGCAATCAAGTTCTCTCGCTGTAGCTGGCGAATCGCCTCGCGGATCGGTGTACGGCTCACCTGAAGCACACTCGCAAGCTGCGTTTCTACCAAACGATCGCCCGGCGACAGTTCGCCTGACAAAATCGCTGTTCGCAGCGTCTGATACGTTTGTTCATGCAGCGACTGAGCACGCTGAAGCGGACGAGATGAGAGAGTCAAAGCGGGTGGAGGTGACAAGATTGACGCTCCTTGAAGGGTCACAAAAAGGCGCAAGCGATGCAAGCAAAGATCGTGCGATCGACGCGAAGCCCTGAATCAAAAAACAACCGTACATCTGAGTGCTATACCGAGTACCGTATTCAATCACACGTGTACTGCATACACAATCCGCTATAAGTGATGATCTGGTCAGGGGTTATAACCAGCACACGATTGCTGCGAGGGTTACAACCAGACGAAAGAGCCTACAACTGTTGCTCTTTTACCATGACAGTCTCTTTTACCATGACAGTCTAACGATCGTTCCCAATCGCTGGCGAAGCCTTCGTCATTGCAAACATTTAACCAACTAAGCCCGATCGAAGTGCTCTCACGGCTGCCTGAGTGCGGTCGTCAGCACACAGCTTATTGAGAATATTGCGAACGTGCGTTTTCACGGTACCAACAGTGATGTAAAGCTTTTCGGCGATCGAGGCATTGCTGCACCCATCTACGATCAACTGCAACACTTCCAGCTCACGCTCTGTCAGCGGATATGCCTCAATGATCTGGTTATACTCAGGCTCAGCCGCATTGATTGAGACTGTCTTAGATTCCGAAGCTTCTCCCTCTGGTGTACCCTGACGCGCCTGATGCAGCACGACACGAGCGATCGCGGGATCAATCCAGGAGTTACCGCCGTTGGTCACCCTTAGAGCCTCGGCAAGACTATCCAGGCTGACATCTTTCATGCAGTAAGAGTCAGCGCCAGCCGCAAACGCAGCCAGTACAACATCATCATTGTCCTGCAACGTTAAAATCAGTACTTTGGTTTCTGCGGCAACCGCTGATTCTGTCTGCGTTTGCTTAAACCGACGGGTCAGTTCGATGCCATCCATGTCGGGCAAGCCAATGTCTACGATCGCAACATCTGGTTTGACAGTCTCCAAAAGCTTCAGACCATCCGTGGCGTTCGCTGCTTCACCAATCACGTTGAATCCCCGCTGTTGCAGTGCGGTACGCATGCCAACTCTCGTCAGATCGTGGTCTTCGATGAGGGTGATCCGAATATCTTCCATGCTTCAGTTGCCTCAGTTCCAAAAAATAGCGGGTAGGAGTTAGGGATTGATCATAATCCTAAATGGGTCAGTGGCGCGGAAATGCTGACGCTAACGAGCGGCTTATCTCTATACAGATAGCTTCTTACAGCGCTGTGGTCAGTAAAACCGTCTCCCTCTGACCAATAGCATATCAGTAATAACTTAGTTGTCTTAGAAGGCTTGAGAACAGCAGCATGAAGCACGTACAGTCAGTGATGAACACGCCCTACAGAGCGGCTACGTCAACCAAACGCTTTGCTGCTCAGGTTGGGTATGATTGCACGCCTTTTCGCCAAATAGCTTCTGTCGTGGCACATCGCTCTTTAACTGTACGATCGCGCACCTAGCACCAATTTAATCCTCTCAGGGTTTGATCGAGACATTAACTTAGAAGACATTAGCTTAGAAAGCGTTGTAACCATTCATAGCAAATTGTCAGAAATCAAAGGCTGAGACATCTACCTGAGGTTAGAACTAGCACCCAACAGAGGAGGCATTGCAGGTAGGAATATTAACCATCCGTTTCGTCTGCCACTTAGAGCTTGCTAAAAAATAACTGCACCCTTTTGGATTCAGCTATCAGCTATCAGCTTTTCGCTGACGGCTACAGACCATGCTGTTCTTTCTGTACAACTCCTTAACCTGCTTCTAATTAGCCTGTTTCTAATTATACTTCTCATACCAATCAGGCTTCTCATGCCGATCGCGCTTTAAAGGCGTTCTCTCAACCGATTCATACCTTTAAAGGGGCATTCAACCTGTCAATAGATTGAGGACAGAGCGAGAACATTCCTTAATCATAGAGATATAAGCAAGTGTAAATACTTGATTGTGTTGTCTCAAAAGTGAACACCTTCGAGAGGAGAACTAGTAGCTAGAAGCTAGTAAGAACGCTGCTGTGACTAATTCTTAATCTCCAATCTTTGGTTACGAGTGATGGAAGAAACCCTAAAAATTTTGCTAGTCGATCGTGATCCACAGTCACGGTCGATCGTGCGTCAATCGCTTGATGCGGCTGATATTAAGGCAGAGATAGTTGAAACGGAAACGTGTGCGGCTGCGATCGCCATCATACAGCAGCAACCGCTGGACAGCGTACTACTAGACCACGACCTACCCGATGGTGATGGTCTATCGCTCGTGAGACGCATCAAACAATTAGGCATTACGGTACCGCTCATTGTCCTCACTGGGCAAGGAGATGACCAGATAGCAGTGGAGTTAATGAAAGCAGGCGCTGCTGACTACCTTTCAAAAAGCAAACTATTACCTGGAGCGTTAGTACGGAGCCTTTTCAATGCGATCCGGGTGCATCGGGCGGAACGGCAAGCAGCAGACGCAACGCAGCGGATGCGCGAAAGTGAAGAGCGCTATCGACTGGTGCTGGAAGGCTCACATGATGGTATCTGGGATTGGGATATTTGCCAGAATGAGGTTTTTTGTAACGATCGCCTGCTCGAAATCATCGGTGTCACTCGTGAGGCTATGGGCACTGCCTACGAAGCGTTCTATCAGTTGATGCATCCTGATGATCAGCAGAGTGTTCTGACGGCGATTACCGCACATCTCAAGCGGGGAACACCCTTTGACGTAGAGTTTCGGCTGCGACATGCTTCGGGAGACTACCGACACTGCACCTCACGGGGTAAAGCGCAACGAGACGCGCACAACATGCTTTCTCGGATGACAGGCATTGTCAGCGATATCACGGCGCGCAAACAGGCAGAAGGTGAAGTCGTTAAGCTAAACCGTGACCTGGAGCGACGTGTGACGGAATTGCAAACCCTCTTTGACGTGATTCCGATTGGCATTGCGATCGCTAACGATGCAGAGTGCCAGGACATTCGCGTTAACCCTACATATGCCGAGATGCTGGGCATTGAGCCTGCTGCCAACGCGTCGTTTACAGCACCAACTGGTGAACGTCCTGCTTACAAACTTCTGCATAATGGGCAGGAATTGTTGGCTGATGCACTCCCAATGCAGATGGCAGCAGCACTGGGAAGCCCTGTCCTTGATGCTGATGTCGATATTCTCCGCAGCGATGGCACCGTGATTAATACGATGGGTCGTACAACCCCCCTGTTTGATGAGCAGAACCATCCTAGAGGCTGTGTGGGTGCCTTTTGGGATGTGACAATGCTCAAGCGGGCAGAAGCAACGCAGCGATTTTTGGCAGAGGCAAGCTCTGTGCTGGCAGCCTCGCTTGACTATGAGACGATTTTGCATAACATTGCTCAACTGGCAGTGCCAACGCTAGCAGACTGCTGTTTTTTCGACGTTCTCAGCAGTCAAAATACGTTTCAGCTCCTTACCTGGCAGCACGTCGATCCGGCGAAACAAGGATGGATGGATCGGGCACGCTGCCATACCCCAACGCCCGCTCAGCACCAGCATCCGGTGGTGCAAAGCTTAACGACGGGGCAAACCGTCCTTGTGCCTGATGTGACAGATGCCTGGCTGGAGTCGATCGCCGTCAACCCTGAACACCTTCAGTTTCTACAGGATCTAGAAATCGGTTCGCTGATGACGATTCCGCTCATCGTCCACGATCGCAAACTGGGTGCCCTAACGCTTTGCCTTTCTCGTAGTCCTGGGCGCAGTTCTGGGCGCAGCTATACCGCTACCGATCAGCAACTGGCAGCCGCGCTGGCGCAACGGGCAGTACTGGCGATCGACAACGCACAGCTTTACAGTTCCACGCAGGAAGCCGAACAAAATTTGCGACACGCACTCATGATCCTCGGTCAACATCAGCAGCAGTTGCGAACGCTGCAACGGCTCACCGACCTGCTGAACCAATGTTTGACCAACCTGCCTGAACTGTTGCAAGTGATGGTCGATGCGATCTGTGACGCGATCCCCAATGCCGAGTTTGGCTTGATCGTGCTGCAAAATCCTTACACTGGCATGTTAGAACTGACCGCTGCCACCGGGATAGGTACCGATCGCTTCCAGCTTGAGGACGACTTCGCGCCTGGTGAAGGACTGTTGGGTGAAATCTTTCTGACGGGTGGGTCACGGTTGATTCAGGAGGCAGAGGGCAGAGGGCAGAGGGCAGAGGGCAGGAGGCAGGAGGCAGACGGCAGGAGGCAGGAGGCAGAAGAGACACCTTGGGAGAGGCAAGAAGCGGTAGAGACGTGGAGGCGCGAAGATAGCGAAAGTCATCTACCCTTTTCGCCTTTTGCCTTGCCACGCTCCCTCTGTGTTGTCACGATCGAGTCTGCTAGAGCAGGCAGATTGGGCGTACTGGCGATCGGTCACTGGAGTCATCCAGCCGCCTTTGATGACGATAACCTGCACTTGCTCGTTGCCTTTGGCGAACAGGCAGCGATCGCTCTGACGAATGCCCAACTGATCAATGCGCTGGAAGAGCGGGAAGAGCGCTTAGAAATTCAAAACCGTATTCTGGGCGAACAGAATCGAGAGCTAGAGGAACAGCGCCAGCAGATTCAGTTTCAAAACATCCGGCTTCAAGAAGCAGCGAAACTCAAATCGCAGTTCCTGGCAACCATGTCACACGAACTGCGAACACCTATGAATGCAGTGATTGGCTTTTCTCAACTGCTGCTGCGGCAGCAGCTTATGCCTCCACAACACGACATGGTTGAGCGCATTCTCAGCAACGGCAGAAACCTGCTAGCGCTCATCAACGATATTTTAGACTTATCTAAAATTGAGGCAGGACGACTGACCTTTGCGCTCGAAGCCCTTAACTTGCACCAGCTAGTGACGCAGACTGTTGCAGAGCTGCGATCGCTCGTTGACCAAAAGCAACTCACGCTGGACTTGCAGCTATACCTCTCCAATCCACTGGTCATCACTGACCGCACTCGTTTACGGCAGGTACTCGTGAACCTGCTCTCCAATGCCATCAAATTCACTGAAGCGGGTCGCGTTTGTATCAGCGTGACCGACGTGGAACCAGAGACGATCGTGCTTGTCGTGCAAGATACGGGCGTTGGCATTGCAGCAGCACAGTTAGACTATATCTTTGAAGCGTTCTACCAGCTTGATCAAACGCTTGCCAAAAAATTCCCCGGTACAGGTTTGGGCTTAGCCATCACTGATCTCATCGTCCGCAAGATGAACGGCACGATTACCGTTGAAAGTGAACTCGGCGTTGGTTCCACGTTTCGAGTAACCCTGCCGCGAAATGTGGATGGTGCTAGTAACAGTGTGAGTGATTAGCGGTCAGCTATCAGCCGTCAGCCGTCAGCTTTTGACCTTCGTGCAATTGGTCAAGACTCATTCCACCTCTAAAGTCTCCGGTGGCAACCCCAACCACTCGCGGATTTCAGGGTCGTATTCAGCCGTCTCCCAGCCTTGAGCAGATTGGAGATTCGCTCGTGCTTTCTCTTTGGCTTCGGCGAGTGCGGTCTCAGTGAGCCGAGAATTCCAAAAGCGTGTTCCTCGAAGATTCGCTTCCACAAGATTTGCCTTCTGGAGATCCGCTTCCCAAAGGAGTGCTTCCTGGAGATTCGCTCCCTCAAGGTCTGCCTGCTGGAGATTCGTTCCCTCAAGGAATGACTGCTGGAGATTCGCTCCCCTAAGGAATGACTGCTGGAGATTCGCTTCCCAAAGGTCTGCCTGCTGGAGATTAGTGTTCCAAAGGACTACCTCTTGGAGATTTGCTTCCCTAAGGTCAGCCTCCTGGAGATTCGCGTTCCTAAGGTCAGCCTTCTGGAGATTCGCTGCCTTAAGGAATGCCCTTCTCAAATCTGCTTTCCTCAGGTCAAGGGGATATTGCTCCCAATCCTTATTCTTATGCCTGCGTCTCTTTAAGAACGTCAAAACGGTTTGAATGTCGGTTGGTAAGGGGGGAAGTTCCTCTGTTGTGTTCTCACCTGCTTCTGGTGACTGTTCGGTGAGCGTCGCTTGAGTTTCCGCTTGCTTTGCCTGCTCTTTCGGTGGATACGGCGCATTCTCTCGCACAAAGGCAGTCAGGACTTCTAGCACCTGCCTGTAGTTCTCATCGGGAGCGTCTTTGTTTGAGTCAGCCGCAATACTTTCCAGGGCATAAATACCGCCCAGTCGGAGATGAATGCTGTCATTCTTCCCAAGCATTTCTACAGCTTTGTTGAACCGTTCCATTGTCAGCCGGGATTGCGCCAATTTTTCGTCCCTTTCTGCCTTCTTAATGTCTTCGTCTAGCTTCTTTTGAGCGATCTCAGCGTTGCGATTGGCGACTCTGAAGTTTAGGAACAAAACAATCCCGGCAGCAAGGGTGGCTCCGGTACTAACGACACTCAGAGACGCGTCAAATTTCCGCTTGGACTGTTCTGATGGATTGGTTTGAAGGTCTGACCAGTTCCAAGCCAGTGTACCGATCGCTAACCCGATTGTTGTTAGCGAGCCATAGACGGCAACGGCAAGCCAGCGATCGCTCTTAAATAGGATCAGTATCTTTTTTATGCGAGCGAGTGTGTCCTTTTCCTTGGGTGAAGGAAGTTCGGTAATTTCGGTTTGCGATGTTTGCTTGATCATGCGCCCTTTCCTGGCAGCTTCCCTGTCTTAGACTTGAAGCTATCCTAATCGAGCAGTTTCACATCTGTTTATCTCACCGCAAAATTTACAGGTGGCAATCATTCACAAGTGTTGATCGCCCTCTTACGAGTATTCAAGACTCATCCACGAGGTTCAAAGACTCATCGACGAGTGTTTACTACTCATTCACGAGGACCAAAGACTCTCCCGCGAGTGTTCACCACTCGCTCGCGAGTAGCAAACACTCATTCATGAGCATCAAACATTCGAACGCACGTTGCAAACACTTGAAGGCGAGTAGCAAAGTCTCATTTATGCGTATCGAAGACTCAAACGCGAGTAGCAAACACTCGAACGCGCGTTGCAAAGACTCGAACATGAGTAGCAAATACTCAAACGTGAGTTGCAAAGACTCAAACGTGAGTTGCAAAGACTCGAACATGAGTAGCAAACACTCGAAGGCGTGTAGCAACTATTCACGATCGAGTATGCAACCCTCAGCGATGAGTAGCAAACACTCGTTGCTCAGTGCTAAAAACTCAGAGCCACACCTACACAGCGTCGCTTTAGACTACAGAATGGCATCGATCAGCAGCATCTACTGTCTTGCTTTCTGCGACCAGACGCGAGTCGGCAAGCCCCAGACGTAGATGAAGCCTTCAGCGGCTCTATGGTCGAAGGTATCGTCTGCACCGTAGGTTGCCAGGTCGGGGCTGTAGATGGAGTGGGCAGACTTACGCCCAACGACGATCGAGTTTCCCTTAAAAAGCTTGACCCGCACTACACCTGTCACGCGCTCCTGGCTTTTTTTGACAAACGCATCCAGCGAATCGCGGAGGGGACTGTACCACAGACCGTTATAAACCAATTTAGAATACGTGTCTTCAATACCGCGCTTGTAGTGAATCAGGTCAGCGGTGAGGGTGAGGCTTTCTAAATCACGATGCGCCTGAATCAGCACAGACAGCGCAGGCGTTTCGTAGACTTCGCGTGACTTGATGCCGACCAGTCGATTCTCCATCATGTCAATGCGTCCCACACTATGGGCACCGACAATTTGATTGAGTTGCGTCACCAGTGCCACTGGCTCAACCGTCTTACCGTTCAGGCTGGTGGGAATGCCTTGCTCAAAGCCAATTTCCACATATTCGGGCTGGTCGGGCGCATCCGCGATCGCCGCTGTCATGGTGTAAACATTCTCTGGTGGCTCCGTCCAGGGATCTTCGAGCGGTCCTGCCTCGATCGCACGACCCAGCAGATTCTTATCAATACTGTAGGGTGACGATTTCTTCACGGGCGATTCAATACCAAACCGCTCACCATAGGCGATCGTTTCCTCCCGACTCATGCCCCATTCTCGTGCGGGAGTCAGCACTTTGATATCTGGGTTAAGGGCAGCGATCGCCACATCAAAGCGCACCTGGTCATTCCCCTTCCCCGTGCAGCCATGCGCCACTGCATCAGCACCGTACTCTGCGGCAGCATCCACCAGCAGCTTGGCAATCAGCGGTCGTGCCAGCGCGGTCGAAAGCGGATACTGATTCTCGTACAGTGCATTCGCCTGAATCGCTGGAAACGCGTAGTCTTTGACAAAGGCTGCTGTCGCATCTGCCACCAGCGAAACAGTGGCACCCGACTTGAGCGCTTTTTCACGCACGGGTTCCAATTCATCGCCCTGCCCCAGGTCAGCAGCGAGAGTAATGACCTCTTCGACTCCCCATTCGTGCATCAGATAGGGAATACAGACGGACGTATCGACTCCGCCTGAATATGCCAGTACAACTTTTTTGGCGCGACCCATGACTGCCTCGGTTGGATAAATGAACTGAGCAATCATTATGCAGTGTATTGTCACCAATTCATGTCAGAACGGGCACAGAAGTTGGAGAAGGGATGGAGTAAGGTCAGCCGAACGCTAGTCTGCCCCTCTAGACCTCATCTGGGTCAATGCCAGCAGCTCTCAACCGTGCTGCAAGGCGCTCGGCACGTTGCTGTTCTTGCTCGGCACGTTGCTGTTCTTGCTCGGCACGTTGCTGTTCTTGCTCGGCACGTTCTTTTGCCTGTTGAAGCTGGTTCGCCGTCTCGGTGTAGCTAGTGAAGGGTTCCCCATCCGGTCGGAGGAGTCGCAGCACGGCACCAGCGGTATCAAACCGAATGCCGAGTCGAGGACTGACCCAATCGCCGATTGGGTCGATCACATCCAATCCATTTTCGTTGCGCAGCCAACCGCTCAAGTCGTTGCGATCGGGATCATATAGATAATACTCTTCTACACCGTAGCGGCTGTAGAATACCAATTTCTTATCCATTTCGGTGCGCGTGTTGCCAGGGGAGAGGATCTCGAACACAACCTGGGGCGCAATATTATCTTCTCGCCACTGTTGATAGGAGCCACGATCGCCCTTGGGTCTGCCAACAATCACCATGACATCTGGCGCGGTACAGATTTTGTTACTCCCCTCCACGGGATACCAGAGCAAGTCACCCGCCACAAAAACATTGGCATCGTCCGCAAACAACCACTCCACATTCTGCTGAATAGTCACAATCCAGCGGAACTGTTTGGTGTTGTCTGCCATTGGCTTGCCGTCGCTGTCTGGGTAGATAACTTGTAAGTCGTCGGCTGTCTTGAGTTGAGGCACCATAATTTGACTCGATCAGCAACTCTGAATTTACCCTATCATGGCAATGTTTTAGATTGCTGCAACGTGGCGATGAGTCAATGAGAAAGCGCCTAGACCAATCATCACGATCGCTCCAGAGCATATTCAAGGTCGGAACGCTATGGGGTGCGTTAGTGATCGGAACGGTCGATCGCGCGATCGCACAGTCGCCACCATCGTCTTTACACCCTTGCACATCCAAAGACATTCCAGCTTTAATCGAGCGACTCAAAAACCCTAACCCTAATCGGGGCGATCGTACTGGTGAGGCAGATATACTGCTGGTAGTGTTGGAAAGAATGGGCACGTCAGCGAAAGACGCGGTGCCGCAGCTCATGCCGCTTCTGGAAGATTCAGACGTAACTGTCCGCTACTACGCCGCTAAAGCATTGGGACAAATAGGCGCATCAGCGAAAGACGCAATTCCACAGCTCATTCTGCTCCTGAAAGATTCAAACCCAGGTACGCGCGATGAAGCAGCTAACGCATTGGGAAAAATGGGTGCTTCAGCGAAAGACGTGGTTCCACAACTCACTCTGCTCCTGGAAGATTCAGACTCAAGTGTCCACTTCTATGCCGCTAAAGCATTGGGTCAAATAGGCACGCCAGCGAAAGATGCCATCCCACAGCTCATTCCGCTCCTGAAAGAGCCAGACCCATACACCCGTCGCAGTGCCGCTGAAGCATTGGGGCTGATAGGAGAACCAGCGATCGTTGCCATTCCACCACTCATTCTCTCGCTGAAAGATTCAGACTCGTACGTCCGCAGCAACGCAGCTAAGGCATTAGGGCTGATCGGAAAACCAGCAAAAGAGACGATCCTACAGCTTATGCCGCTCCTGAAAGATCCTGACCCGATCGTCCGCAGCGACATAGCTAAAGTATTGGGGGCGATGGGAGAAGCGGCAAACGTTGCCATTCCACAGCTCATTCCGCTCCTGAAAGATTCAGCTCCAGATGTCCGTGGCAGTGCCGCTGAAGCATTGGGGCTGATGGGAGAGGCAGCGAACGTTGCCATCCCGCAACTCATTTCTCTGTTAAAAAATCCCAAATACCCCTATGGAGTTTTTGCCTCTATCAAGGCAGCCAGTACGCTGGGGAAGATGGGCAAGGCAGCAATGCCGCGGCTCATTCCCCTTCTAAAAGCTCCAAACCCTTACGTCCGCAGCAATGCAGTTTATGCCTTACGACAAATGGGCGCGTCAGCGAGCGTTGCCATCCCACAACTCATGCCCCTCTTGAAAGATCCAGACTCAAATGTTCGCAGTAGTGCAGCTTATGCGTTAGGAGACATGGGTGCGCCAGCGAAAACTGCCATCCCACAACTCATTCCCCTCTTGAAAGACCAACGCTCAATTCTCGGTGCAGCCTATGCGCTAGAAAAACTGGGATACCAGCCTGAGGCGATGCGGAAGCTTCAACAAGAGGAAAAGTCAAGAGGACTTAGCGAAGCTTTTAAAGCTGATAGGGGATCAGAGGTCTGCAAACTCTGATTCTCTGTACAGATTAGAACTTACGCAAAGATCCCCGACTTCTCCGATGGGGTTAGGCTTTTGTGACTGAGTTTTAATCAGAAGTCGGGGATCTAAACACCTTATGCGTAAGTCCTACAGATAAATCAGCCTCTTATAGTTGTCAGGCGCTCAAACAGCACGGAGACGATCGCTTGGGAATCGTCGCACCTCGTGCTGATGACTAACGGCTCCTTCCTACATCTCACTACCCGACTTACACGTCAGTGTGCCTTGCTTCTGGTTTGGTTGCCCGCCCATCGGTTTTACGTCCAGAGACGGTTGATAGGTGGGGTAGCAGCGCACAAGGATGACATCATTTGGTTGTGTGCTGTACAACACGTAGACTTGCTTGCCGCCCAGTACGGCTGGTACTAGCTTGGGGGGTTGTGCGGCAGTGGCGATCGCTCCAGGACTCAGTTCTACCAGCGATGCTTCTGGCTGACTAATTGTTTCAGTGGCAATCGTTTCGGTAGCCGAAAGGGCTGGCGTTGCCTGAAGAAAATGAATGCAGAAGGCTAACGCGATCGCCAGCGCAACCAGAACCAGCTCATGCTTAACCGGAATTTTGATCATCGTTCCACGTCCTCTCTCTTTAATCCAGTTTGAATCAAGCCCTACTCTACACCTGGACTGAGAAAAAATTAAGGGTTTTATTCTCATTGCTTCACGCCGCTGCTCTCACGTAGCGATCTAAAGTTTGGTGTCAGTGTGGCGATCGTGCCGCGATCGTCGATCGCATAAGGCAAAATGGGCGATGGAGACTTCAAGGGAGAGGCAGTTATGCCAATGGGGATTCACTTCGGGCGCGAAGTCTGCGGCGACTTTGAGCAGGGACAAGCAAGAGAGTGGCTGGTCACCAATGGGACGGGTGGCTATGCATCGGGTACAGTGGCAGGCTTGCTAACTCGGCGCTATCACGGCTTACTGGTCGCAGCGCTGCAACCTCCCCTGGGACGCACGCTAATGCTGTCCAAGCTGGATGACACCGCACTGTACGGCGATCGCTTCTATCCTCTCCATACCAATCGTTGGGCAGATGGCACGGTTGGTCCTCACGGCTATCGACACCTGGAACGGTTTGCGCTGGAGAGCAGTATTCCCGTCTGGCGCTATGCATGTGCTGATGCACTGATTGAAAAGCGCGTGTGGATGCAACCGGGTGCCAACACCACCTACATCTATTACCGTTTGGTACGAGCAACTCAGCCGCTGATGCTAACGCTCAAAGCGATGGTAAACTACCGCGATCATCACAGCAATACGCAGGGCAACGGCTGGCGTATGACCATCGTGCCAGAAGAGCACGGCGTATATGTGTCTGCCTATCCAGAGGCGATACAGCTTCACCTCACCAGCGATCGCGCCGAAGCAACTGCGGCTCACGATTGGTACTACGACTTTGGGCTAAGCGCTGAGCACGATCGCGGCTTGAACGATCGCGATGACCACCTCCACGCCGCAACCTTTCAAGCCACCTTGCAGCCAGGAGAATCCCTGACGCTGGTTGCCAGCACCGAGCGCAAGCTAGAACGCGACGGCGAAACGGCACTGAAAGTGCGCCATGCCTATGAGCATAAGCTGCTGAGCTTGTGGCATAGCAATCGTCCTGTCGATCACAGAGAGATTCCCGCATTTGCAAATCAGCTAGTACTGGCGGCAGATCAGTTCATTGTGCAGCGATCGACCCCTGAAGAACCCCACGGCAAAACGATCATCGCGGGCTATCCCTGGTTTAGCGATTGGGGGCGCGACACGATGATTAGTCTCCCCGGACTCACCCTGGCAACAGGTCGTCCTGAAATTGCGCGATCGATTCTGCGTACCTATGCCCGTCATGTCAGTCAGGGCATGATTCCCAATCGCTTTCCCGATGCAGGCGAACTGCCAGAATACAACACCGTCGATGCCACGCTATGGTTCTTTGAGGCTGTCCGCGCTTACTACGGCGTGACCGAAGATGATGATCTGGTGCAAGACCTCTTTCCCGTGCTGGCAGACATTGTGGACTGGCACTGTCGCGGGACTCGCTACAACATTCACCTCGACCCTGCCGACGGGCTGCTGTATGCAGGCGAAACCGGGGTGCAGTTGACCTGGATGGATGCCAAAGTGGACGATTGGGTCGTCACGCCTCGCACGGGCAAACCCATTGAGGTGAACGCCCTGTGGTACAACGCGCTGCGGACGATCGCCAAACTTGCCCGCACCATCGGTAAGCCCCATCAGGAATACGAAGCAATGGCAGACCGGGTTCTGGCACGTTTCTCCCGCTTCTGGCATCCTGACCTGGGCTATTGCTACGATGTCCTCGATAGTCCCAATGGCGATGATGCGTCTCTGCGCCCTAACCAGCTTTTTGCTGTCTCCCTACCTGAAAGCCCACTATTAGCGGCTCAGCAAAAAGGCGTGGTGGATGCTTGCGGACAGGCATTACTAACCTCGCACGGACTGCGATCGCTCGATCCAAACCACCCCGACTACCAGGGTAGCTATGGCGGCGATCCGCTTCAGCGCGACGGAGCCTATCATCAAGGCACCGTTTGGGGATGGCTCATCGGACCCTTTGTCTTGGCGCATCTGAGAGTGTACGGCGATCCAGTCAAGGCACGTCAATTTCTGGAACCGATGGCAAGTCAGTTCTACACCCACGGCGTTGGTAGCTTAAGCGAAATCTTTGACGGCGATGCACCCATGAAGCCAGAGGGCTGTGTTGCTCAGGCGTGGACGATCGCTGAGGTGCTGCGTGCATGGTTGGCAACGGAGGTAGAGCGATGAAGCCTGAAGTCATCACTGCAACAATTGCTGCGATTGTCGCAGTTGTTAGCGCAGCCATCAGTCTCTACGGTCAAACTCGCCTTGCCCGATTAACTGACCGACTCATGAAGCAACGTGAAGCCGAATCGCGTGAAGCTCAGACGGCTACTTTGATGTCTAAGTATCGAGATCCCTTATTGCGTTCAGCCATTGATCTTCAGAGCCGCCTTTACAATATTCATCAAAAGAGGTTTTTGGAGCGTTTCTACCATGAGTCACCCTCCACCCAGAGTTATGCACTTTACAACACCCTTTATGTTGTAGCGGAGTATCTTGGCTGGGTAGAAATTCTACGCCGAGAAATTCAGTTTTTGGATTTGGGTGATCTAGAACTGAATCGTCGCCTGAGTGAACTCTTAGCCAGCATTAATCAAGCATTTGGACGGGATACACTCGGAGATAACTTCCGACTGTTTAATGGAGAACAGCGCGCGATCGGGGAAATCATGACGATTCCTCGTTCCAACAGTGAAGTGATTGGATACGACTGCATCGGTTATGCAACGTTTGTGAAGAAGATGAGCGATCCAGAATTTGCGCGTTGGTTTGCAAAACTGAGAGACGATATTGACCTGATGGCAAATGCGCCAAAGGTTGATTTGAACAGACTCATATTGATTCATAGTAAGCTAATCGATTTAATCGATTTCCTTGACCCTCATTGCATTAGAGTGCCACCAAAGCACCGAACTAGGATTGAACAGCAATAAGCGTTAGTCGTAGGATGGGCAAAGGATCTTGCCCGTGCCCATTGCTGTGAGCCAACATGCATGGGCACGCAGAGCTTTGCCCATGCTACTTTAGTCATTTATTTTCTCTTGGAGCAATGGGAGCCTTTAAAAGCGCTTAGTGTTGCGTTAGTCGTAGGATGGGCAAAATCCTTTGCCCGTGCCCATTGCTGTGAGCCAACATGCATGGGCATGCAGAGCTTTGCCCATGCTACTTTAGTCATTTATTTTCTCCTCCCTATACAGCGTTTAATAATTGATATGCCAATTGGTTATGCTTTTCGACTAAGCTCGGCAACTCAATAGTAGTCAGTTGTCCTCGATCGACCACCTTTTTTCCATGAATAAAGCTGTAATCGACCGTATCTACCTGACAGAAAATGAGTGCAGCGACGATATCGTGATGGGCACCAGCAAAGGGGTGACGATCGACATTAATCGCAATAAAATCGGCGGACATACCAGGGGCGATCGCGCCAATATCATCGCGCCCCAAAACTCTTGCACCTCCCAGCGTGGCTACTTCTAACATCTCTCTCGCTGACATCACCGTTGGGTCGCAGTCACGGACACGGGCTAAAAGAAACGCAATGCGGGCTTCTTGCAGCAAATTACTCGTGTCATTAGACGCAGAGCCATCGACACCAATACCGACTGGGACATTGTGATCCAACAGCTTGCGGATCGGCGCGATGCCACTGGCAAGGCGCATGTTGCTACAGGGACAATGGGCAACACCAGTACCCGTTCTGCCAAATTTTTGAATGGAATCATCGCTGAGCTGAACGCAATGGGCGTGCCACACATCTTCACCCAACCAACCGACCGATTCTGCAAAGTCACCGGGAATCATGCCGAAGTTTTCCAGGCTGTAAGTAACATCAGACTTGTTTTCTGCTAGATGAGTATGCAGTCGCACACCGGGATACGATCGCGCCAACGTTGCCGACTCACGCATGAGATCCGGCGACACGCTGAATGGCGAACACGGGGCAAGCGTCAGCCTCAGCATGGAGTGACGCGAGTTGTCGTGATAATGCTCAATCAACCGCTGAGAATCTTTGAGAATGTCGGCTTCTTTTTCTACCAGTGAATCGGGCGGTAGTCCTCCCAGACTTTCGCCCACGCTCATGCTGCCACGACTGGCATGAAACCGTAGCCCGATCGCCCGAATCGCTTCAATCTCATCATCCAACGTGCAGTCATTGGGATAAAGATAGAGGTGATCGCTGGCAGTGGTGCAGCCCGATAGCATCAACTCTGCTGCTGCCATTTGAGCGCTAATGTAAACCCCGTCTGACGTGAGCTTTGCCCAGATGGGATACAGCGTTTGCAACCAGTTAAACAAGCTACAGTCTTGTGCCGCTGGAACCACTCGCGTCAATGTTTGGTAGAAGTGATGATGGGTGTTGACCAGCCCAGGTAGTACCACATGCCGACCCTGCAAATCCAAGACATCATCGGCAGTTTGAGGCAATTCATCGGTGGTTCCCACTTGCTCAATGACATGATCTCGTACCAGCAGTGCGCCATTGTGAAGCTCTCGCCGCGCCGCATCCATCGTGACCAGGGTGTGAATGTTTTTAACCAGTAATGTAGACATAGACAAATCGCTTTTAAATGAGAAACCTCCAAGAAGTTTAGGGGGAATTAGGTGCAGCGTCAGTATCCCAGGTACCCATGAGCGGTTCAGTCCTCTAAGGCTTAAGCCTCCGAGGTTTTGGGTTAGACAGTACTCAATTCAATCTATGGCGAGAAGAGCGATCGGACTCAAAGGAGTGGTTGATCATCGGCGATCGCGTTCCGGTGAGCCTATTCGTCCACAATTTCTGTTTAGGACAGTGCGTTTGCGTGATCGAGTGCCTGCTGTAACATCTTTCGCAGCAGGCGTTGAGTATACAGGTGTCTACCAGGCTTTACCTTTGTTAAAGTCCGAATCACCAGATTACTTGTGCCGAGGGTTTCCAATCCATCTACCTGAGTGGGTTCAAGCACATCTGGGCATTCAGCGTTTAACTGTTGTCCGATCGCTGCAATCACTGAGTACATCTGCTCCAGGTGCGTGTTGTCTGGCACGGGAACATCGACTTTGGCGTAGATATATTGCTTGGAATAATTGATGATGGAACCAATCTCGCCATTGCGAATGATCTGGAGTTGACCATCGGGATGACGAATGTGAGTTGTTCTTAGTTCGATCGCCTCTACAATCCCTTCGACCGTGCGTTCCTCAATTTTTCCAGCTTCGATATAGTCACCGACCAGGTAATAGTTCTCAAACAGAACGAAGAAGCCACAAACAATATCGTTGATCAGATTCTGTGCTCCGAAACCAACAATCAAGCCCACCAAGCCTGCACCTGCCAGAAGCGGGGTCGGATCAATGTTGAAAAGCCTGAGGACAATCAGCGCTGCTGTGAAGTAAATGGTATATTTCAGGATGCTTTTGAGCAATGGAATGACCGTCAACCGCCGCTGCCGTTGCAAGTCCGTCAGATGATCAATACTGAGAACTAAATCCTCAAGCACGACATTGGTGAGTTCGATCAAAACACTGGAAGCAAAGTAAATAGTGATAATTGCAATGATTTCATCGGCGTAGGACGCAATCCAGGCGATGAAATCAATTTCGCTAATAATCAATGCTGCAATGCCGACATAGAGTATGTATGCCACACACTTTTTTAGCGCTGGAACCAGGTGCCGGAAGCGCTCATAGTACCGCAGTAAATTATCAGGACTGGAGTATTGCAGACTGAGGGCATCCAGAGTATCAATCAGGGCGGTGAGCGTTTTAATTAACAATTGCCCAATTGCGATCGCCACATAGGATTTGAGGGCAATGTACAGATATTTTGGAATCGCGTCGGGTAAGTAAAGAAATTGGGTACACCAGATGCCCGCTAAGATCCAGAGGCTATGGGTGAGGGTCTTTTTGAGATAAGTAAAAAATGCTTCCACCGCTTCATCATTGGCAGTGATGCGATCGTAGTTTTTGGCAAACGTGCTTCCCCAGTCCAAAAAGCGATGCAGAACGGGTACGCAAAACTTGACCAGCAGCAGCAGGCTGATACATTTGGCGATCGCCACTGCCAGCGTGACCCAGAATGCGGCTGGAATACTCTGAATTAAATTGAGTTGGAATGCTTGAACATTTTTACCTTGGTAGATCAGAACCCCATTCACACTGATGATGACGAAGCACAATCCCACACACGCCAGGAGCAACAACAGGCTAATATTTTGGCGCTGGGCGGCAAGCCTTTCCGTTCTGCCCCGGAACCAATGGGTTGTCATCACTTTAAAGCCGATGTCAGTAAGCCAATTGAGCACGGTGAATGCAAGTATTAGCACGCAAACTTCAGCAATCGTAAGGAGAATATCCACTCGTCATGCCACCAACCGTTTGATTTCTCTACCTTCACATAGAATCAGGCATCTTCTTGTACCCTAAAAAACTTTACGACTTTGAGATAATAACGCGATGTGCAACTAATTCGCCCTCATCCCCACCCTTCTCCCTGGGAAGAAGGGCTTCCAGACCGTTCCGGTTCCCTCTCCCGATGGGAGAGGGCTAGGGTGAGGGCAGTTTTGGCAGGTATTTTAGGAAAGTCGCACATCGCGTGATAATAGGCTAGAGATGCGTTTGCGGATTTCCTCGCCCCATCCCCGCTGACCGTCGATCGGCACAGAACCCTCATCCGTCTCATCCGTCACAATCACGATGTAGTCTTCTGGCATAAATGGCGGAGTTGAGCGGTTAACCCGGTAATAGCCTCCAGCACACAAAGATGGTGCCTTGCTGTTGTGTTAGCGGCTGTTGTTTCTGCAACCGCTGTATCAACTCCCACTCAAGTGGTGGTTACTTACGCTCAAGTCGTCCTTACTGATGCTCAAGCTGTGGTTACTTACGCTCAAACGTTGGTTACTTATGCTCAAGCTGTGGTTACTTACGCTCAAGCGTCAGTAAGGAATGATGAAGCTGTGGTGACTTACGCTTCATGCGTGGTTACTAACGTTAAAGCAACGGTAAAGTTCGGTGGTGCGATCGCCACACGTTAAGCTTAAATATGGCACGTTCCAATGGCTTTCACCAGGCTGCAACAGCCCAAACAAACCCATCCATACGCTACTTCAGTGCCATCAGCGGCTGGCTCTTTTGCTGTCGTGCGCTTATCATGCTCTCTGTCGCACTATAATCTTTTACGAATAGAGGCTTCAGCCCAAAGTAAGCGGCAACGATGTAGCGGCACCAGATCGTTGCTACAGAGCGTGGCTTTGTTGATGCCCTTTCTGGTGGCATGGCAGAAGATTCAATTTAGAAGCAGTTTAGGGGCAGTTTGGATGTCGGATAGCAACCCTAATTTAGTCGCTTCCGAAGAAACACCCATTCCAGAGGCGTTTGTTCGGCGTAACCGGAAGGTGCGAAACCTGGTTTTAGACTACGCGCTAGGGGCTGCCATTGTGGGTCTAAATCCCTTTCCTGGTGCCCTTTGGTTAACAGCGCTGATTGTGATTGTGCTGTGGCTCAAGATGGGTCGGGATATTGGCAAGCAATGGGGCTATCCCAGAGGGCAAGATGTGCTGGCGATCGCGGGAAAACTGTTTGGCGTTATTGGGGCGTTTGCGATCGCGGGCATGACCTGGCTCAGTGTGTTTGTCCTTGGTTTTTTTCTACCGATTCTGCGAGTCTTTGCTGCCTCAGCCGCACTCTTCACGCTTACCTGGTCATTGGGGCAATCAACCCATCATTTCTTTGCCAGTGGACGACCAAGACAACTCGCCAAAACTCAAAGCTCAAAGCTTAGAACTCAAAACTAATCCAGCGATGGTCAAATTCACACGGCGGCAACTTTTACTTACAGGTTTAGCAACGGGTATAACCGTGACTGGCACCCATCGCTACTTTCAGCTTCAGTCAAACCAAAAGCGGCAGGCTGAGTTAGAAGCGCTGGCAAGGGCAAAAGTCTCACAACGCGATGCCTATGACGTTTTGAAGAGCTGGTTTGGAGCGGGTGACGAGAAGATTGAGGATGCATTGAAACTGAAAGAAGCCGTCACTCTCGCAACGCCCACCATTCCCTACAATCGGGCTATGTCTAAACTGTTAATTCAATGTAGCCGCATTTGCACTTATCAGTATGCGATGAGCAAACTCAACCCTACATACGATGGTGCCATCAAAGCACTGCCAGCTTATTCTAAACAGTTGGATGGTTACACTCAGATTGCCTCTATTAAAGCGTCAGACAGTGAAGGTATTGAAGATTCTGTGGAGGTCGAAGTGCCATCGGACTTAGAAAGCCAACAGGGTTCTCTGGAAGGAGAATTGAACCATTCTAGAAAACGCTTGGAAAAGACGCTTAAACAAGTCGTGACGATTAAAAGCGTGATTCCCGTTTACCAGGCATTCGTTTTGTCGTCCCAAAAGAACAACATCATTGCCTTCCGAGGCACCAATCGCACATCCGAAATGGTGCAAAATTTCCTGATCTTTCAGCAAGACTACTCAGAGGTAGGCTATGGCAAGATTCATGAAGGGTTTGCTGATGCCTATCAAGCGATCGCTCAACAAGTCCGCGATGCCGCCCAAAAGCTGAATCCAGCACTCCCCTGCTACATCACTGGGCATAGTTTGGGAGGGGCACTGGCAACTCTGGCAGCGCTGGATCTGGCACTACATCTGCCGCAGTTAAAACCCCGCCTTCAGCTTTACACCTATGCTTCTCCTCGCGTGGGCAATCCAGAGTTTGCTACCAGGCATACCCAAATTATCCCCAATAGCTATCGAGTGATCAATCTGGCAGATGCGATCACTTTGGGACCACCGCGCAACTTTCAGGGCATGACCTTCACCCACGTTGGGCAGGTGTGGTCATTTCTAGTAAATGCGGGTGATATCGATCCCAACCATTCGTTCAATACCTATCGGTTAGCGGTTTTGCGTGAAGTCGAAACCGATCAAACGCGCACCTATCCGCTTGCAGGCACCCGCTGATCATCCGGGTTGAGCGTTTTCCCAGAGTAATTCCAAACTTGTTGCTGCGGCATCCCTAACGCTATCTGGTGCTCATCCAGAGCATTTTTCAAACGGAGACGAAATGCTCGACCAACTTTCCACTGTTGCAGCGGTTGGGTTTTGATCTGAGTGTGAATCAAGATACCTGCATGAGAGACGCGATCGATGCCTAAAACCTCTGGCGGTTCGAGGATCAACGATCGCAAGGCTGGATCGTCATATAAACCTTGAGCCACTGCTTGAATCACTCTAAGCGCCTGATCTGCATTCGTACTTGCCGCTACTTCGATCGTGTGATCAACCCGCGACCAAGTTCGGGTCAAATTTTCAACTCGATTAATCGTGCTGTTGGGCAGCACAATCAAATGTCCTTCGGCATTGCGTAACTGGGTGGTTCTTAAGTTGAGACTTTCTACCACGCCAGTGGCAGTGTCCACTGCAATCACATCCCCGATCGCGTACTGGTCTTCTAGCAGAATCAAAAAACCATTGACCAGATCTCGAATCAAGCTTTGTGAGGCGAGAGAGATGGCAAATCCGACGATCGCTCCAAACGCTAAAATCGAACCCGTGTTAAAGTCAAAACTTCTCAAAGTCCAGAGCACCGCAATGAGATAAACCAGAAATGTTTTTAGCCCTTTCAGCACATGAGCAATGGTGCTTACTCTCAGCGATCGCCGTTGTAAATCTGCTGCAACGACCTGGTGTGTCGCCCAAAAGACTGCCGATCGCTGAATGACAAAATCTCCCAAGGAATTGACGATTCCTGCTACAAACCAGATGAAAAGAATTTCAAGTGGAAGGATCAAGATATCCCACAGTCTTAGGGGAATAAAAGGAAATTTGTCAATCAGCAAACCAATTCCAACGACCCAGATTAGAATCATGATCCAGATCAGTGACAAACGGAAGATTTCAATCAGGCTGAGTTGCAGAGAACGGTGATTGTGTCGTCTAAAACCCCTGAGAAATTCAAAGCGACGGTTCGCACTGGTTTCGCTTGCAGGAACCGCTTCAAACCTCAGGGCAGTTTCAGCCTCTCTCGCTTTCAACCTCCGTTTAGAACGGTTGAGCCATTGCAGCATGAGCCAGGGGATGGCGCTGCTTAACACCAGGAGCAGAATTAACCCAAACGAGATCACACACCACTCAAGGAGTTGTGCGGGCGATCGCTCATTCAGTTCAGCAACCAGAGCGGTTTGTAGGCGATCGCGCCATTGCTGCGCCAACTCTGCTTTGCTCAAGCCATTGTACTCTGCGTCCTGCTCCGTCACGGTCATAACGATGAAACGCTGGGTGCGGGACGCATCAGTGGCGGTCAAGACGGTTTCATTGCTGAGAGTGGCGACCTGAATCGCTAAGGTCTTGGCATCATAAACGGTGGTTAGCAGCCGATCAAACGATGTAACGTCAATGGCACTAATAGCAATGATGTACTGCAAGTTTTCTTGAATCCGCTTTGCTCGCGCCTCAACCGGAATTTGATTACCCGGATTTTTGCGATCGAGCACTGTAGAAGACGCAATCGTGAATAGATCATCACCTTGAAACTTAACAGAAGCAACCTCTATGCCACCAATTTGTGTCACGTTTGACGGCGGTTGGAATGAGTCAGTTAAGGACAGTGACGGGGGAGCAAATTGAGCGATGACAGGGGCTGGCTGAAGCGGCATTCCCTGCGCCACAAGTATGCTTTCATATGAAGCGATCGCAGGCGTTTGAGTCAGCGTTAGAAGCAGCGTTAGAAGACCCAGAACAACGAGAGAAAAAGGTTGGCGATATTTCCCAAAGTGCCTCATGAGCAAACAATCACGTTTCCATTTAGTTTAGTTCATTGATTGTCCCTATCGTCTTCTGGTAGCTTGTTTCATCTCCTTGCTGCTGATAGAGCGTAGCCGCTTTTTGGTAGTCATCTAAAGCCGCCTTAGCGCCCAAGTCATGATAAACGGTTGCCCGCGTGAAGTAGGCGATCGCCAGCTCTGGCTTCAGGTTGATCGCTTGTGTGAGTGATGTAATTGCTTCTTGCCGTTTCCCTTCCAATGACAATGCCAAACCTTTGCCCAGATAGCTGGCAGCGTCGTTGGGAGACAGTTTAAGCGCCTGATTATAATCTGCAACCGCTTCTTTCAGATGCTTATGCGACTCCACATGCACTAAGCCGCGATTTTTGTAAGCGGCAACAAAGTCAGGTTTGAGCCGAATGGCGTTGGTGTAGTCGGCGATGGCAGCTTCGTACTTGTGCAGGTTAGTCAGGGCAACACCCCGATTGTAATAGGTTAATGGATTGGTGCGATCGCGTTTGATTGCCTGGGTATACGCTTCAACAGCAGCGAAGTAGTTGCCTTTTTCGCTGTATTGAATCCCGCGCTCCAAATGGGCTTGAGCCACTTGATCCGTTCCAGGTTTCGACTGAGCGATCGGGGCAAGGGTTTTTGCCTCGTTTGGCACCATCGTCGCTAGAGCGGTCGTTCTCAAGGTTTTTTCTAACAAAAAGACGGTGTGAAAGCTCTCGGTCGATCGACCATAGATGGTGGGGGTATAACCAATTGCCTGACGGACTTCGCGATTCTGGATTGTATGTAACGATCGCTTTTCGACAATCGCTTTGGCAACTGCGATCGCCAGCCCTTCTCCCACCGAAACATTGAATTCCACAATCCGTCCGGCGGCTTCCCCTAAACCACCAAAGCCAGACGCGGGACTCAACACAGCGAGATTTTCCCGGTCTTTGGGCAATGTATGGCGAAACCCATAGTTGAACGTGGGCATATAGTGAAAGTCAATACTTTTAATGCCCGCAGTAGCGGCTCTGGCTCCCAACCCCTTAATGCCGCCACGCACATCCAGGTGGTAGGAAAACGTGCCCAGCGCCTCATCCGCCGGGACACCGCCCTGCGTCATGCGTGTAGAGGAGAGTTCTTCCACCGGATTGGCAATTTGATCCGTGCTGCGAATATACAACTCGCTCATGATCTCGACTCGGTTCGCGCCTAACCCTCGAAAAAACGTTTGTACATTTGTGGCAAATTCCAGCATGTATGCTTCCGGTTTCGCGCCACCGTCACTCAAGGCGATCGCGCTCTTCGCATCCACATAAAACAAGACGGCATTGAAACTGAGCCGATCGCGCAACACTGCAATGTTTGCCCGATCGAGGGTTTCTTTGGCACTCAAAATGGTACTGTTGGTACCGCCATGAAACGCAGTAGAAAACGCCAGCGATCGCACATCGGCAGAGTCGGGGGTTGATTGATACAGTGTGGCAGGCTCTCCAGAAGACGTTGCCAACGTTGCCAAAATTGCTTGCCGATGCTCTTGATCGTCTCCACTGGCGATTTTCAACCAGGTTTGTGCGACGCTGTCGTTAGAATTTTGCAAGCGACGGATCAGTTTTGCTTCGAGTTGTCTGAGTTGCTCGATCGTCAAGCCATACGTTTCAAACACCAACCCGACGCTGAGACTACTATCGGGTAGCCCCAGTGCTGCAAAGCCCGGAAGCAGTTTCACCCCTGCCGTTTTGGCGAACTTGCCGCCCTGGGTCGCATCAACAAACTGCCTGGCAGCAAAGGTTCCATTGCTCGTAGTCGTCAAAGAACAGACTGTTTTAGCGGTCGTTGTCACCGATTGCAGTTTGACCTTGCCAATCACGTCTACCTTTTCCTGTGCCAGGGTGCGCTTGAAGGCAGTGTCGGCTTTGAAGCGATCGAGCGCGATCGTCTGAGTTCCTGTAATATTCAAAAACTCTTTGTACAACGGACTGGCAGCCGCAAAATTTCCCAGCTTAGACCGCATATCGGGAGGCACCTGGTTGCGATCGAGATACCCTAAACCACCCCGCACCAGATGCCCGCCAATGCCCTCAGTCGTGTCTCCTTCGGTGATCAGTGCCACTCGCGCCGACTGATTCCGCTTTCTGAGTTCGCGCTTTACCTGGATCGCTGTCATCACACCCGGCACTTGATCGCCAAACACAATCACGTCGTAAGCTTTCACATTGCTACCAGCCTGCGAAAGATCAGGACACGCCGATACGATTTCCGTTGCCGCGATCGCTTCAGCGGAGAATGGTGGAACCAATACCCCTCCAAAACCCATGCATATTGAAAGCGAAACGGTGAGCTTTAGATTCCTCATATGCTTACTGAGTAAGTCTTCAAGAGAGCGATGCGCAAAGGAGTTGAAAGTTTTGTCGTGCCAGGTTTGTTCTTGAGCATCAAGCAATTCAGTCTGTCTATTTCCATGTGCCTAATTCATTGACGATCACCTTTTTGTCTTCAGAAACGCTGAGCCGCCCATCTTCAGAGACAATGTAAACATACCTGCCATTTCTAAATTCGTAGCCAAGCGAATGGCATGGAGTAACCCCATCGGCACACAGACTCATGATCTGTTTGCCAGACAACTTAAGTGATTTTCCAGTTCTTTTATTGGTTCCCTGATAGATAACTTTATCGCAACCAACAACGCCCTCTTGACACTGAGTTGTAATCTCAACTTTGAAATTGGGCGTGTCTAATGTCTCAGCGATAGCCAACCCTGGCAGCAATGTCAATACCAACGTCAAGATACTTCCGAACGCTTTTTTCATCACTGTATCCTCCTAATCACCTGTCCACCTTGTTGAATGGATAAATGGATTTTTCCGTAACCAGATTGCCTAAAGACTTTTTGTATTGACCGTTGTATTCTCCGATCAAGCCGCACTTCAAAGTGACCCCTCGTTGCAAGCTGCTGATTTTGCCCTCAAAGAAGTCACAGGACAGGAGATTGTCTTGACTCGATCGACGACCCGAAAATACATTCACATTCACGGTGTAATCCTGACTGACCAATTGATTGAGCTTTGAGGCAGAGACAACTAAGCGATTGAATTGTGCCCGTCCTGCTTTGCTGAGTGCGATCTGGCGGTTATTGGCAAGATCGACCAAACCAACTTCATTGACCTTCACCGATGAGTTCTTTTTCGGTTCGCCATAGAGAGAGACAGACACGATAATGGTCTCTTGAGGCTTCTCTAGCCGAAGTCGCGCTTTCTCGGTCAGCGTCACGTTGACATAGAAGGCTGGAACGTTAACCGCATCTCCTTGTTGAGCGATCGCGGGTGGACTCGCCCAGCCATAATTAGGCATTAGGAGTTTGGGAGCGGTTATACTGAGACAAACCGCGAAAGCCATCCAGGATAGTCTTTTCACTGAAATGTTTGCCTCCATTTTCTCAATGCGGGATCTTGACGACAGGCTGCCAGCGGCTTTGCGATCGATCGCTTAATTTCTGAAACTTGTTGAGTTTTCTTGTTAACTCGAACTTGCAGACATGCGCACCCATAGCCATAATCGCTCACACCAGGTCGTGTCCCCACCCATTGCCCCGGTTTGAAATTCGGTGAGTCCCAGTTGCCTGCAACCTGATAACCACCCTGCATTTCGATCGTCCACTGACCGTCCCGATCATATAAGAAAGTATTTGCAGGTGTAGGATTGCTGAACCAACCGCAACGTATTTCAAGTGGCGAGGCATTGGATTGACCGAGCGTCTTGGGTTGCCCGCTGATCAAACTGACAGTGATTAACACCAAGCATCCCACAAGCATCAACTGAAATCTTTTAAGTTTCTTTCCCATAACAGTCTTCGCGTTAATGAGCGATCGTCTAACACACTATGCTGCACCTGCTAGTTAGCTTTGCAACTACAACTTATATTGATTCAGTCTTGTTGACTGAGAACCGCACCAACTTTGATGCATCAAATTTTGCGTTGACATCGATAAAAACGAACGTCTTCTGCTTGCCATCGCTTGTTTTCCCAGTTCGTTGAAAGCTATGGCGAAGTGAATCTTGAGTCGCTTGCTTTGGCTGTTTTTTGGATAGGCTCTTAGTGGATGGAGCTAAACCCCTTCTAGCGACATGCTTTTGCCGCTTCTTCTGGAGACTTAACCTCAGCAATCAATAGCGATCGCGAATAAACGTATTACCCGGTTTGTCGGCGCAGTAACAGCGGAGTCGAGTCCGCACGTCCTTACATTTTTTCAGAGAAGTCCCTTCAGAGCCACGACAATACGTTTCCGAAGAGCAGAGGGCTTGGCGGTTACGCGTCCGTTCACTCCGGGAGAGTTCAGTGGTGAAGGCACCCTTTTCGATCACATTGCTGCCCTGTTTAATTTCGTATTCCAAATTGTTTTGCCCTTCCAGCACCGTGAAGCGGGTCAGTTCGTGTTGAGTGCCAAATTGAGCGGATGTCGGTTCTGACGTGCGCCCTTTGCTGTAGTCGCGATCGGTGAATGGAATCGTATCGCCTGCCAAACCGCGCGACACATTGCGAATCACGACTCGCCGACCTGTACCGGGTGGCGTTGCGGTTGAGTAGAATCTCGCCTTGAGAGTCCCCTGCGCTTCACCTGGACACTCTCCTTGATAGATGGTATCGATGATTCTACCTGTGTTTGGGGTGCCGAAGCCTTCAAATTCTAAGCCCGCTTGTGTCGGGGCTGTTTGCACATCGGCTTGTGAAATGGTTGGAAGCTTACCGCTGGCTGGGGATGGTTGAGCAACAGCAGGCATTGCTGACACTAACAATGCAGCAAGAGAGGACATGATGATTTTCATAAGATCAAATCCTGAAGCCTAATTGAGCTAAAGCTGTTCATGGGAGTGGAATTTGAATCGAGGCACATTGAGGATGCTCCCAGGGGAGGGACTGAGAGCATCCAGGTTGTAGATGCGCTTAGGATGATGGATTAAATAAAGTGGGATAGCCGTCCCGGCTGTCTCCTAACAGGCAGGATGCCTACCCCACAAAATCTGCATCTTGTTTAATTCTCATTCCTCAGTACTTGCAGTCGTAGACCGCAGGGCTATTGCCACCACCGCTGGTAGTAAGCGTTGCCTTACCTCTTCCTAAATCCTCAACGACAAAGTTGCTACCATTCTTGTGGAAGGTATAAACTGAAGCGCGTTTAGCACCGCGATGATACGTGCCATGTTTAATGTTGATGGTGTTTCCTCGCTGATTGACCGCTTCATAGACATAGCGATTGCCATCGCCGCTTTGCTCAGTGACAGTGACCTGTGCCTGACCGCAGTCGTAGCTTCGGCTCCAGTTGGTTGGGTCAGAGCGGAGTCCTTGACTGACACGGACAGGCGTTGCAGCGTGAGCGAACGTATTTGCCAATAGCGCTTCAGCACAAAGTAGGCTGGCGATCGCCATCGAACCAACGAATTGTTTTTTGGCATTATGCATTGAGAAGATTTCCTTTCTTACAAGATTCAGTTAATTCCTGCCATCCCAACTGCTTCACGGACCTGTAACCGTACATTCTTCACGTACTTGAAGGTCATAACCACCGTCTGGCAGCGATCGAATCACCTCTAGTTCGCCAGAACCATCGCTACGGTCTTGAAGCGTGTAGGTGTAGTTGCTATTGCGAAAGCTGAAGATGTTAGCGCTGGGGTCATAGGTGCCGCGTGTCAAAGTCAGCCCACTGGTGCGATAGGTAAACCTGCCGGAGTCCATATTGCCAGTGAGAGTGATTCTAAACTGACCGCAGCGAAAAGTCTGAGTGAAATCGGCTGCCTGTCCTGGACGGTTTTGGCTCAGGCGGATCGGTGTAGTTGGTGACGGTGTGGCATGGGCAGAAGTAGCAAACGTGGCTAGTAGTGTACCTAACAGGCTGGCGATCGCCACCAGTCCAGCTAATTGCTTTCTGCCAGGATGGATCAAGTTAAAGTCGTTCATACGGTTCAAATCCGAAATTAGCCTGGTATTAGTGTACACACGAAAAATAATGTTTTGATAAGGACGCGATCGAGAGTCAAACATCGCGCTCTGCATCAGATGCCGTTCAGACCTCTAAGGTTTTGAAAACCTCGGAGGTCTTGGGTGCCAGTCACCACAAAACGCTGTAGTACTAAAGCCTATCTCTGACTAGCTGAGCCACTGATGATTGACTCGTCAATTTACCTGATCGCCAAAAAGGCTGCTGTTGCCTCTGCACAAGTTAGCCTTGCTCGTACAAAAGCTGTCGTTACCTGTGCATAAGCTGTCGTTACTGCCACACAAGTTAACGTTACCTCTGCACAAGCTGTCGTTAGAAATAGAGAAGCTGTCGTTACTTCCACACAAGTTATGGTTAGTCATGATGAAGCTAACGTTACTAACGGTAAAGCTGTCGTTACTAACGGTGAAGTTGCGGTAAAGTTCGCTCTCTTCAACGCCACATCAACAAACTCAGATTGGCACTTGCCAACAGGGTTCTTCAGATTGCAGCAACACAGCCAAGCACATCCGTACCTTACCGCAGCGCAATTACTCATTGGGCACAAAAACTTCTTAGAAAAAAGATAGAAGCTTGCGTGGTTCGCTGAACCGGAAGCCTCTACTCGTAAGCCATTCTGGTCTTATCAACCTTCGTTGCAGGCTTGCATTTATGACCCGCAAAAAACGTACCTCTCAGATGCTCGAAAAAGCGGAACTCCGCTCCGCTGGCTTGAAAGCCGTTGATCCTACTATGGACTTTGGTGACACTCGCAGCATCACCAACCTCGCCACTCAGATCGAACAACTCCGCACCAAAATCGACGCTTACAACACGGCTCTTGCCATCATCGATTCCTCTAAAACTGAAATTGCAGCATTGGAGAAAAACCTGGGCGATTTAGCAGACCAGATGTTAATTGGGGTCGCGTTCAAATATGGCAAGAACAGCAGCGAATACGAAATGGCTGGTGGTGTGCGCAAGAGTGAGCGGATTCGCAGAAGCACCGTCAGTCGTTTGAAAGCGGGAACCGATGAACCAGCAACCAGTAGCACCCAAATGGCTTAGCTCAAAAGAAACTGGGTTTCTAAACAGCAGACGATCGCTAGAAAGTCTCTTTTTGCCAGGAAGCCCGGTTTCCCAATCAGCAGGATAACGTTAGGACGATCGCAGCATCTCCCGTACCGCAATGACACATTCTGGAAACGCCAATGGTGCGATCGTCAATGCTTCCGACAAAATCGCCTCACTCTGATAACCATCTGCACTCGGCACACGATAGACGTGTAGCTTGTGAGCGTTCACATCCAATACCCAATACTCAGCAATACCTGAACGAGCATAGGCTGGAGCTTTTACCTCACGGTCAAATTTAAGCGTTGCATCAGAAACCTCAATGAGCAAGAAAACTTCTGATGGGATGGGATGGTGATCTTCGTAGAACAGGGCATTTGGCTGTACAACAGCAACGTCTGGTTCTGGCTCCGAATAATCGTTAAGTTGCACTGGATCTTGAAACCGTAGCAAAACGCGATTCTCCAGAGGAGAGGCTATGCCAACGCCTAAGCGATTCCTTAACAGCCGCTCGATACGAGTAACGGCTGCACTATGAGCGGTTCCTTTCGCTGCCATCTGGATTATTTGTCCTTCTAATAGCTCAACCCGTTCGTCCGGCTGCAAGATACCAGCTTCTGCCATCTGGTGATAATCCTGTACAGATAAACGACGAACCGCAGTAGTAGGACTATGAATAGACAGCATCATAGACAGCAAATTAATTTACTCTACTGTAACGCTCTTCGCTAGATTCCTTGGCTGGTCTACGTCCAAGCCTCTACGGGCAGCGATGTGATACGCCAACAGTTGTAGGGGAATGACGGTAACGATCGGCGACAGAATCTCATCCACATGCGGTACGGGAATCAACGTATCGAAGGTTTCTGCCGCTTCGTGTTCATCCATTGGTGTCACTCCAATCAAACGGGCATCGCGGGCTTTCGCTTCCTGAGCATTGGAGAGCACTTTTTCAAACACGGTTCCCGGCATGGCGATCGCGACTACAGGTACTTTCGCATCTAACAGCGCGATCGGACCGTGCTTCATCTCACCAGCGGGATAACCTTCGGCATGGATGTAGCTGATTTCTTTCAGCTTGAGGGCACCTTCGAGGGCGATCGGAAAGTTGATGCCCCGTCCCAGGAAAATGAAGTCCTGTGTCTCCGCAAAGTCGTGTGCCAGTTGCTCAATGTAACGCTCCTGGCTTTCCAGCACCACTTCAATATGTGCAGGGAGTTGCTGTAAGCCTTCTAGCAGTTGTTCAAGTTGGGTGGGTGCAATGACTTGACGATGGTGTGCGAGGTCGATCGCCAGACAGTAAAACGCCATCAACTGCGCGACAAAGGTTTTCGTGGCGGCTACACCAATTTCAATCCCGGCGTGGGTGTCAATAATATGAGGCACCAGATCGCCTAGCGAACTTTCGGGACGATTGGTAATGCCCAAGAGCCGTGCCTGAAATTCGGCTGCGTGCCCCGATCGACGCTGCTTTTCCATTGCCAGTGCCGCCAGTGTATCGGCAGTCTCGCCCGATTGCGTTACGCCAATGGTGAGGGTGTGGGGGGTCATTGGCGAAGGCGCGTAGCGAAATTCGGAGGCATACTGCACGGAGGTTGGAACGCCAGCCAATTGCTCTAATAAATATTTGCCCACCAGACCTGCGTGCCAACTGGTGCCACACGCCACGATTTGAATGTGCTGTAAATCGGCATAGAGGTCAGCAGGTAAGTTCAGGCGAATGGGCGAATGGGTATGATCGGCGGCTGTCCAATGAGTGTCGATGTAGGTTTCCAGGCACGATCGCACGACTCCTGGCTGCTCGTAAATTTCCTTAAGCATGAAGTGTTTGAAGCCCTGCTTTTCCACCATCACCGGGTTCCAGTTGAGGGTGCGGGGCGTTTTGCGTAAGCGCTGTCCTTCAAAGCTGTAGACTTCTACGCCTAGAGGGGTCATCCGCGCCAGTTCGCCGTTGTCCAGGGTCAGCACCGCACGGGTGTAGGGCACGATCGCAGGGGTATCGGACGCACAGTAGAATTCGCCCTGTCCAAAGCCAATCACCACAGGAGCCTGCTGTCTTGCCACGATCAATTCGTCGGGATAATCGGAAGAAATAACGGCGATCGCAAACGCGCCTTCCAACCGATTCACCACCTGGCGTACCGCTTCGAGGAAGGGAGTGGGGAGTAGGGAGTGGGGAGTAGGGTCTGACTCCTGCTTCCTGAGTGTCTCCAGCACTTCAGCAATTAAATGGGGCACCACTTCTGTGTCGGTATCAGAGCGAAACTCAACACCGTGGGCTTTCAGTTCTTCCCGCAGTTCGCGGTAGTTTTCGATGATACCGTTTTGGATCACCGCGATGCGCCCTGCGGTATCAGTGTGAGGATGGGCGTTATATTCTTCGGGTTTACCGTGAGTTGCCCAACGCGTATGGGCGATGCCAACTCGCGCCGGATTGTCTTCCCCCGCAAGTTTCTCTTCCAGGTTATGCAGTTTACCTTTGGCACGGACACAGTGAATCTCACCTTCCAGCACCGTAGCGATGCCAGCAGAATCATACCCGCGATATTCCAGCTTCCGCAGCCCTTCGAGCAAAATACCACTTGCTGCCTGGGTGCCAATATAGCCAACGATTCCGCACATCTGGGGTCACTCCTGCCGAGCCTACATACTCCAGCCAATATACTCCGTTTTCTTAACCTCTAATGGAGTGGGAAGTAGGGAGTAGGGAGTGGGGAGTGGGATGAGGGCTAAAGGCTAAAAGTTTGAACCAGTGGGCGGTCATCAATAGTCAGCATTAACTCGAAATTCAAAACTTTCTCCCCCTGCCCCCTCTGCTTCCCCTGCCCTCCTTGCTCCTCACTCCGCTTCAATCCCACGCGCCTGCGTTCTGGATGCCGTAATCCGATCGGAGTAATAGGAGGGAGCGATCGAGTACCGTCTCAGGATCAATGTAAGCATCAATCTTTTTGTGAACCGTCAAGCCCTGCTTCGCTCCTTTCAGGTACAGTTGGCAGACCTGCACAGGATTGTGATAAACGCCGCCCCACGCTTTGCCCTGTAGAGACTGCCACAGAAGCTCTAGAAACACCACAAAGCTTTGGGCGTAGTAGTACCAGGGACGCTTCCAGGTAAGCGATGTGAGCAAAAAGCCAATGAGTTGGAGTTCTTGTTCCAGAGCGGTGCTGTAGCCTGTGACCACATGCATAATGTCGTGTCGCTGCATGTCGCACCAGGGAATGCACATAATGCCAACCCAGAGGTTTTGATCGCGCACAAAATCGGGGTTCGCTTGATAGTAGCGTTCAAGTCCCTGCCGCAGCGTGAACGGTTGTTGCGGTGGTTCAATGGGCAAACTAAGCGTATCGATCGTGTCCATCACCTGTATTTTAGTTGAGCTTTATGATTAGTCTGCTCAAAATCGATCGCGAAAGCGTCAAATTTGTGACAGTGAATGAAAGTGTCACAAATTTCTGTCAAACTCTACGCAAAATTACTAGAGTCAATCTGTCGAGCTTATGGTTAGTTTAGATATTTTAGAAAGCTGCGGAGCCAGTCTCTAGGCTTCATGGAGTAGCGTATTTTTCTTAACCATAGTTCAGGAATCTCCGACAGATTACTTGATTGATTCACTTGCAAAAAGTTCCAAGCGATCAGATTTGTTGAGGATGAAAGTGATCAATGAGTGCTTCAGACTGAGAGTATCAAGGTTTGAGTGTTTGAATTAGGGCGCGATCGCCCTCAAAATTACCTTTTCACAAAACGAGTCACAATATGCACGGTGTATTCATTAACAGCATCGGCAAGTTTTTGCCTGGAAAGCCGATCGCCAATGACGAGATGGAAGATTATTTAGGGAAAGTCAATGGTCGTCCCTCTAAAGCCAAACATCGCATTCTTAAAAGTAACGGCATTCAGCAGCGTTACTATGCGATCGACCAGCAGCAACAGACCACTTATAGTAACAGTCAAATGGCAGCGATCGCCATTCGTGATGCTATATCAAACGCAAATTTAGAACCGGGCGCGATCGACCTTCTTGCCTCTGCCACCAGTTGGTCAGACGTGCTTGTTCCCGGTTTCGGCAGTATGGTACACGGCGCTTTACCTGAGCTTTCGCCCATTGAAGTGACCTCTAATCAAGGCGTATGTTGTGCTGGAGTTGCTGCATTGAAATATGCGGCATCGCAGGTGAAATTGGGTGAAAAGAGAGCGGCGATAGCGGTTGCATCCGAACTACCCTCACGACTGTTTAAACACACTCACTTTGAAGCAGAAGCGAACGTCAAAACAGGAAAAGCCCTTAGTTTTGATACTGAATTTCTGCGCTGGATGCTCTCAGATGGTGCAGGCGCTTTCCTAGTTCAAGATCATCCCAATATTTCAGGTATCAGCTTAAAGATTGAGTGGATTGAATTGGTTTCTCACGCCAACGCTTATCCCGTTTGTATGTATGCTGGCACAGAAGACGAAACGGCTCAAAAAAGCTGGATGGATTACCCCTCTTATCTGCAAGCCGCTGAATCTGGAACCATTAATTTACGTCAAAATATTCGCCTTTTGGATAACGTCATCAAGCTTGGTGTGGAAGGTTGGTTGAAATTAATCGAGCGAGGGCGCGTCCAACCCGATGACATTGATTGGTTGTTGTGTCATTACTCATCGCACTTTTTCCGAGGACAAATTGTGGAACTGCTAGAAAAAGCAAACTGCATGATTCCCGAAGAGAAATGGTTCACGAACCTCTATACTCGCGGCAATACAGGGTGCGCTTCCATCTATTTAATGTTGGAAGAACTATTTCATTCTGGCAAGTTACAACCCGGTCAAAAGATTTTCTGTTTTGTACCAGAAAGCGGACGCTTTACAACGGCGTATATGATGTTGACGGTTGTAGGAGGTGAGGGGAGAGGAGAGAGGGGAGAGGTGTTAGAAGTCAGGAGTCAGGAGTCAGGAGATGGGGAAGCAGAGGGAGGAAGGGAAGCAGAGGAAGCAGAATTAATCTGCAACTCACAACTCTCTGGCGCATCTGCACAAAGCATTACTCAAAACTCTTTACCCCAAACCCCAAACCCCATGTCTCATTCATCCAACAACCTAACTCGAAACTCGAAACTCGAAACTCGAAACTCTTCCCCTACACCCCACACCCTACACCCCACACCCGAAGAATCCGTCTCTGCCTACCTGCTGCGTCAACTCGCCCTCGTCTGGCTAGAGTTTGAGCGGGAGATTCGATCGGTGCCCATTGTGCGAAAGCTACATCGAGGAGAATTTACGCTGGATGACTATAAGGCGATGCTGCAAAATTTGCGTCCGCAGGTGGTGGAAGGAGCACGATGGATTGCGCGTGCTGCGTCGAATATGACAGACTTTCGGCTGCGATCGACCTTCATTGGTCATGCTCAAGATGAACACCGCGATTACCAGATGTTAGAGCGCAATTACGTTTCGGTTGGCGGCGTGTTGGAGGAGATTGTGAATGCAGAAAAGAACATTGGCAGTGAAGCACTGTCGGCGTTTATTTTCCATCAGGCATCCCGCGAAAATCCGGTAGACCTGCTGGGGAGCATGTTTATTATTGAAGGGCTGGGTAATAATCTGGCAGCACAATGGGCAGCGCAAATTAAGTCAACGCTGGGGCTAAAGGATGAACAGGTATCGTTTTTGGGCTATCACGGCGCGAATGACGAAGCACATCTGGGCAAGCTGAATGAATTGATTAACGCCGAATGGATGACGCAAGAGATTGCCGATCGCGTCCTCAAAACTGCGAAAGTCACTGCCCGACTCTACCGACTGCAACTGGAAGAAATTCAATAAATGAACCGCTGAGACGCAGAGAAATTGAAACTCTGTGTCCTCTGCGTCTCTGCGGTAAACCTTCTACTTCAGTAAAAACTCTATCCTGTCGATCGCCATGAGCCAAGCCGAATTAATCTCACAAGCGTTAGAAACCCCTGCATCCTCAAAAGTTTCCCAGCCCTACATTCCAGAACCGCACGATCGCCGGAATCCCAATGCGTGGGATGCGCTCTATGTCGATCAGGCAATTCCAGTAGACCCGATCGCGAAGGGCTACATGATTCGAGATTTGCGAAACTGGACGCGCAGCTATTTATTAGTGCCGATCGCCTTGATTGCGAATCTGCTGCTGGCGCTGATTATGACGGTGAAGCGACTGCTACCCTTTCAATTCAGCAACTACACGCTGATGCATCGATCGGCAGCCTGGTTTCTCAATACCTTTGTGTCGCCCGAAGCCTGCTATCTCATCGTGCGGCACATTTGCCTCGGCTCTAATATTGTGAATTTCTTGATTGATAACGGACCTGATCCGACGATCGAGAAATCTAAGCTCTATCCCCGCACTGTTAGCGATCTGGCAGAAAATGCGTTTCTTGAACACGATTTGATTCTCTATAACTTTGTGCTGGATTACAACAAGGCACAGCGCGAAAACTCTCACTGGCTAAAGCAGGTACAGGTTCGCGGGTTGAATTTTGACAGCATCAAATCGGTGCAGGTAGACATTGATTTCACCAAACGACGCTGGTTACGCATTTTGGATCTGGAGTCGGCGATCGAACTCTTCAAAGTCTTCTATTCACTCTGTCTCACTAGCGACGAGTTTGAACGCGCCGTCCTCTCTCTGGAATTTGACGAAAACTTTGGCTGCTACATCAGTGCGCTCACAGGCGACTACAACTGGAACCACGTCATTACCAACCGTCACCCGCTGGCTCCCGAAAGTCCGTTTGGCGCTGCCCGTAATCTCTTGCTCCACGGCATCATTTCAGAATATCTGCATCGCTACCTGGAACTGCGGAAGGAAATGGTGCAAGCAAACGCAGACTGATTCTGAGGAGGACTCGTTGATGCGGACGTGCGTACTTTGAAAGATTGTCCAAGCTGTCTTGACTCTTTGCGTCCTGAAATCGCGTGGTATTTCACCAGTGGTACGATCGCTTAGCGGTAAGATCGGGAGGCACGCCGATCGCTTTTCGCACTGGAGCCAGGGTTGACTATGCCCAATTGCCTTGATACGAGTTCTGTCCTTGAAGTACTCCAACCTGTACAAGATCCCGAACTGAATAAAAGTTTGGTGGACTTAAATATGATTCGCAATGTGGCGATCGCTGACGGCAACGTTAGCTTTACCTTGGTGCTAACCACGCCCGCCTGCCCACTGCGTCAATTCATTGTGGATGAGTGCGAACGAGCCGTGAAGACACTGCCAGACGTTAAAACGGTGAGCGTTGACGTGACGGCTGAAACCCCGCAGCAAAAAGCACTGCCCGATCGCACTGGCATTGATGGTGTGAAAAATATCCTGGCGATTTCCAGCGGTAAAGGCGGTGTGGGCAAAAGCACGGTTGCGGTCAACGTGGCAGTGGCGTTGGCGCAGGCAGGTGCGAAGGTTGGCTTGATTGACGCAGATATTTATGGTCCCAATGCGCCGATGATGCTGGGCTTGGAAGGTGCGAAAGTCACGGTGCGGCAATCAGGGGCACAAGAGGTGCTGGAACCTGCCTTTAACCACGGCGTTAAGCTGGTTTCGATGGGCTTCTTGATTGACAAAGATCAGCCTGTCATCTGGCGCGGACCCATGTTAAATGGAGTCATTCGTCAGTTCCTATATCAGGTGCAGTGGGGCGATTTAGATTACTTAATCGTGGATATGCCACCGGGCACAGGTGATGCCCAATTGACACTGGCGCAAGCGGTGCCGATGGCAGGGGCTGTCATTGTTACCACGCCTCAGAGCGTTGCGTTGCTAGATTCCCGGCGCGGCTTGAAGATGTTTCAGCAGCTTGGCGTACCCGTGCTCGGCATTGTGGAGAACATGAGCTACTTTATTCCGCCCGATATGCCAGACAAACAGTACGACATTTTTGGTTCTGCTGGTGGCGAAAAAACGGCAAACGAGCTACAGGTGCCGCTACTCGGCTGTATCCCACTCGAAATCTCGCTGCGCGAAGGGGGCGATCGCGGTATTCCTATCGTCCTGGCAGCACCAGAATCGGCTTCAGCAAAAGCGCTCACCGCGATCGCCGAACGCATTGCAGGTAGAGTTTCTGTAGCAGCGTTAGCGTAAGACGGTGGGAGTGGGGTGTGGGGTGTGGGGGAAGAGTTTTGAGTGTCGAGTTTTGAGTTTTGAATTAATTCTGCTTCCTTTAACTCCTCTGCTTCCCTTGCTCCCTCTGCTCCCCCTGCCTCCCCTGCTTCTGACTCCTGACTCCTGACTTCTGATTCCTGGCTCCTCTCCCCTCTCCCCTCTCCCTCTCAAGCATGTTGCAAAAATCCCCTCGTCGTATTCGTTGGAAGTCGTTAGTGCAGCCCTGGCAGCATACCGACTGGTTGCTTTTTGCCTTGCCTGTGGGCTTAACTGCTTTTGGGGGCGTGATGATTCGCAGCACAGAACTTAATCAGGGCTGGACGGATTGGTATCAGCACTGGATTGTTGGCGCGATCGGCTTTGTGATATCACTGGCGATCGCCCGTGTGCGGTATGACAACCTGATGCAATCCCGCTGGATTATCTACGGACTGACCAACCTCTCACTGCTGGCAGTCATGTTTTTGGGGACATCGGCTTTGGGTGCCCAGCGGTGGATTTCGATCGGCGGCTTTTATGTTCAACCCTCAGAGTTCGCCAAATTAGGGGTAATTGTGACCCTGGCAGCCATTCTGAGCGATCGGGCTGCTTCGACGCTGCCAGTTTTAGTCAGAACACTAGCAATCACTGCGGTACCGTGGGCGTTGGTGTTTATCCAGCCCGATTTGGGTACGTCGCTGGTTTTCGGTGCTATTACCTTAGGTGTGCTTTATTGGGGTGATGCCAATCCAGGCTGGCTGCTGCTGCTGGTGTCGCCGCTGGTCTCAGCGATTTTATTCAATCTCATTGCGCTCTCGCCCTGGTTTATTGGCTTAGTGGCAATTTGGATTGTGCTGATGGGGATTGTGGCATGGCGAACGTTGCCGTGGCATCGCTTTGGGGCGGCTGGAGCGCTGGTCATGAACCTGGTTGCAGGTGAACTGGGTCACATTGCGTGGGGCTTTCTCAAGGATTATCAGAAAGATCGGCTGATCCTGTTTCTTGATCCAGATAAAGATCCGTTAGGCGGGGGCTACCACCTGATTCAGTCACGCATTGCGATCGGCGCGGGTGAGCTATGGGGACGGGGACTCACTAAAGGCACGCAAACGCAGCTCAACTTTATTCCAGAGCAGCATACCGATTTCATCTTTTCAGCGATTGGCGAAGAACTAGGCTTTGCGGGCTGCTTCCTCGTTTTACTCGCTTTTTGGGTCATCTGCCTGCGAATCATCATCATTGCCCAAAATGCCCGCGATAACTTTGGCTCTCTGCTGGCGATCGGTGTGTTGTCGATGCTGGTTTTTCAAGTCGTTGTCAACGTTGGCATGACCATTGGTCTGGCACCCGTTACAGGCATTCCGCTACCGTGGATTAGCTACGGTCGTTCTGCCTTGCTGACCAACTTTGTCGCGATCGGGCTGGTGCAATCTGTGGCAAACTTTCGTCAGCGCTTGAACTTTAGAGACTGAAGCGGAAAGAATAAAGTATAAAAGCTAGAGTATTCAGTAAAGGAGTTTTTAGCCTCTATACTTCATCCTTTATACTTTCATTCATCCTTTATACTTTCATTTATTGTCCCATCGCACCGTAAAACGCCATGATTTTACCCGGTTCAGCCGTCAAGGTGATCAATGCCGAAGATACGTACTACGCGTTTCAGGGCTTAGTCCAGCGCGTGACTGACGGTAAAGCTGCCGTGCTGTTTGAAGGCGGTAACTGGGATAAGCTCGTCACCTTTCGCTTAGCAGAGTTAGAAGAGGTTGATGTCACGGCTGGCAAGAAGAAGGGGAAATAAGGGGATGAAGGTTTTGAGTTATGAATTAAAGACAACTCAAAACTCAGCACTCAAAACTCATAACTCTCTATGCGCCTTCCTTTACCTCAATTTGCCGCTCAGAACCGTCCTCCCAATCATATTGCTGAGGTCATTGAGACAGCAACGACCGAGTTCTTGGCGCAATGCCTGGAGCCGGAAAATTTAAGTTTTCCGGTGATGCCCCCGTTTGGCAGTTGGGTCAAGTCGGTGGATGAGGAATCTGGCAACCAGATCTATGCGGTGGTCTATCATGCAACGACGAGTCCGATCGACTCAGTGCATCGCGCACGAGCCTTGGGGCTATCGCTACAAGATCTACGCGAACAGCAGCCCCAAATCTTTGCCATGCTGAAGACTGAGTTTCGGGCGGCGATCGTCGGTTTTCAGCCACCTTCTGAGGCTAGGAACGGAATGGCTGAGACTGCCACTGTTTATCAGCACTTGCCGCCCCGTCCACCACAAATCCATCAAGCTGTTTACATCTGTGATGTTGCTGAGATTCTTCACTTCAGCGAGACGCTAGACTTCCTGCGAACGCTCTTGCAAATGCCGGGTGCCCCTGTGGATGCACTGGCAGCCGCGACTATCCGCGAAATTTACCAACTGCGGCAGGCAGACCGCGCCTGGTTAGTACAAGCAGGACGATCGCTCAGCTTGCTGTTGAAAGACGATTACGATCGCCTGCGGATCATCCTCAGCCAAATTCACCTCTAAGGAGTTGTACAGAAATAACAGCATGGTCTGTAGCCGTCAGCCGTCAGCGAAAAGCTGATAGCTGATAGCTGATAGCTGATAGCTGATAGCTGATAGCTGATAGCTGATCCAAAAGTGTGCAGTTATTTTTTAGCAAGCTCTAAACGCATCACGGCTTTTGGGGGTTGAAGTCCAGCGTTTGGGGTTGAGCCTTTGGCGGTTGCTGGCGCTTTGACAGTATGGTTCCTATCAGTGTGGCATTCAAAAGGTTAACTCCGTGCAATTCCACCTGCCTCAAGTCAACATGGCTCAGGTTGGCATCTTGAAAATCGGCAAACTGTAAATTTGACTGTCTCAGCTTGACATCTTGCAAATTCGCGCCGATGAGACTCGCACCACTCAAGTTAGCTGTCCTCAAATCGGCTCCCATCAGATCAGCGTTCGTCAAATTGCTTAAGCTTAGGTCTGCCCGCTCTAGGCTTGCCACTGCCAGGTTGCTCCCTTGAAGGTTGATTTCGCTCAGGTTGGCGGTACTCAAGTTGGCTGCCTGCAAGTTCGCTCCTTGTAAATCTGCCCCAAAGAGATTTGCGCCTCTAAGGTCACAACCTGGGCAATGCTTGGTGATTAACAGCCAGTTAACCAGCACTGCCTGTCGATACACCAGCAGTAAGGTACATACAGTGAGAACCGACATCAGCACAATCCGCTTCAGCTTCACCCGCTTCACCTGTCTACCTGCATTCATACTCTAACGATTGGTGCTCCAACGATGGCAAGAGTCTTCACAGGGTAATTTGGTGGCGACGAATGCGATCGCCGTCAAAATGGGCGGCAACCGGATGGAACAAACGCCTCAAACACGCTACGTTAAATTCATTGCTGTCTTTGCCTGCCCTCACTGACTCCGCCATGCACTTACTCCGTCGTTTCTGGCATGTTCTCATCCTTCTGGTCATTACTTTCATTGCAGGCTCCGTCATCGATCAACCCATTGCCTTGGCAGCAGAGTTACCCGCTCTAAAGGATCTTCCCGCATCTCTGCAAGAACCGATCGCGCCGAGTCGATCGATCGTTGATCCCAGCAGCATTCCCTCAGAGAAGGTCAGCGAATTTGTGCATGCGTGTTTACAAGTGGTTGCCTTGATTGAGCGCCGCGAGGGCGAACTTCAGGGAGCAGAAACCGAGACAGAATCGTTGCGGGTCGAGCAGGAAATTGAATCTGAAGCACTTGCCATCATTCAGAAAGCTGGACTGACCCGTCAGGAATATCTGCAACTTTTAGGCTTAGCGAATACCGATCCAGAGTTCGGTGAACGCATCGCTGTGCAGCTTCAAGAAGCGACGAGTTAGGGAGGTGAGGAGTGAGGAGTTGGTTGACGGCGAACCACTCACTCTTTGCTACGAACCAACAGCTCTCTTGCTCTCCACGCTCTTGCGGACGAATTGACAAAACAGCCTTGCAGAAAATGCGATGGGTGATTAAATGGAAAAAAGTTGGGTGAGCGGGTCGAAGGATCAATCACCTTTGCAGCCACTGCATACTTAGCCTGAAGTGTGCATTAGTACGATCGCCTTGAACGAGGTACGTATGTCCTAAACTTAGCTGAGCCTCAAATATTGCCGAGATCATTCGTCAAAATCAGGTATCTTGGGAGATTCATTCGCTTGCTGATGGCACGAGCACTAAAAACTGCATGAGTACTAGAAACCTGGATGACTAGCAGCATTGCGTCAGTATCACGAACGGAGTTAGCGCAACGGCGACAGAAGTTGCGCCAGCGCAGGCGTGTGAAGCTTATGCAGGCAAGCTGGCGAGTGGTAGCGGTTTGTGGGTTAACTGCTGGGGTAATTTGGGCGGCAACACTCCCAACATGGGTCATTCGCCGCCCAGAGCAGGTGCGGATTGAGGGTAATCGTTTTATTCCAGTGCGGACGCTGCGATCGCTCCTGCCCATTCCGTATCCACAATCGCTCTTTCGGGTAGAACCGCAGGCGATCGCCCGTGAACTGCAAACCCGTGCGCCGATCGCAGACGTAACGGTCAGCCGTCAGCTTTTTCCACCCGGTCTGATCGTACAGGTGAAGGAACGGCTCCCAGTGGCTATCGCACTGTCATCTGACGATCGTCCGCCATCAGGAGGAATAAAATCAGCTACCGCTAAAAGCAGCTTGCTCGACGAAAATGGGATGCTGATCCCCTTACAAAGCTATACCTCGCTGGATCAATCGCTTAAGTTGCCATCCCTCAAAGTCATCGGCAACCCAGAGAGCTATCGTGCCTCCTGGTCTAAGCTCTATCGAGAGTTGATTCAAGGTCCACCAATCAACGTTTCTGAGCTTGATTGGCGCAATCCCGCCAATCTCATCCTCAAAACAGAACTGGGGCTGATTCATTTGGGTCCGTATAGTGCTCAGTTTCCGTCTCAGCTCAAAGCGATCGATCGTATGCGAAAGCTTTCGGCGCACCCGCGCTTCAGTCAAATTAGCTATATCGATCTCCGTAATCCAGATGCCCCGATGATACAGATGCCAAAACCGCAAAACCTTGTAAAATCTGGTAACCCTTAGCTTTATAAGTATGAGATTATGAATAACCAGTGACTAGACCGCTCAAATTCAGTTAAAAGAACGAGACGTTTCAGTCTATTGCAAAGCCGTCGCCATAGTTGGTTTTTTGCATCGCTTCCCTTATAGTTGACCACACCGCCTGAGCACTAAAACGTAGTTTATAACCGCTGCAATTCCAATGACTCCTAATAGTAATTCGGATGCGACTTCAATGGCGCTCAATGATCGTTCAAGAGAAGCCACTAACGGCTCCCACCCCGAAGGACAGAATAACTTTTCAGTGCCCGTGGAAACCTCAAATCCGTTTGGCAACTCCGGATTACACTTAAGTCAACCAGCTAACGTCAAGGGTCTGCCAGGGGAAGAATCAAGGAGTGGTGATATTGTGCCCAGTAGCGTAGCCAAAATTAAAGTCATTGGAGTGGGCGGCGGCGGCGGCAACGCTGTTAACCGGATGATTGCCAGCGATGTAGTCGGTGTTGAATTTTGGTCGATTAATACAGACGCTCAAGCACTCACCTACGCTACAGCAATCAACCGCTTGCAAATGGGTCAAAAGCTGACACGAGGGTTGGGCGCAGGGGGCAATCCCGCGATCGGGCAAAAAGCAGCCGAAGAATCACGCGACGAAATCGCTACAGCGCTAGAAAATGCTGACCTCGTCTTTATTACTGCTGGCATGGGAGGTGGTACAGGCACCGGAGCCGCACCGATCGTGGCAGAAGTCGCTAAAGAGATGGGCGCACTGACGGTTGGTGTCGTCACCCGACCCTTTACCTTCGAGGGACGACGACGCACCAGTCAGGCAGAAGAAGGCATTGCAGCATTGCAAAGTCGAGTAGACACCCTGATCGTCATCCCGAACGACAAGTTGCTGTCGGTTATTTCAGAGCAAACGCCCGTGCAAGAAGCCTTTCGCATTGCGGATGACATCTTGCGTCAAGGCGTACAAGGTATTTCGGACATCATTACCATCCCAGGCTTGGTGAACGTGGACTTTGCCGACGTACGTGCAGTGATGGCAGATGCAGGTTCAGCACTGATGGGCATTGGTATTGGCTCTGGCAAATCGAGAGCAAGAGAAGCAGCCGTTGCCTCGATTTCTTCGCCATTGCTAGAGTCTTCGATCGAAGGTGCCCGTGGCGTTGTGTTTAACATTACAGGCGGTACAGACTTGACGCTGCACGAAGTCAATGCAGCGGCTGAAATCATCTACGAAGTCGTTGACCCAGAAGCGAATATCATTTTCGGCGCAGTGATCGATGAGCGGATGCAGGGAGAACTCCGGATCACCGTCATCGCCACCGGGTTTACACACGATATCAGACCGCAGGCGCTGTCTAAAGCAACAGGCACCAGACGACCGATCGCACCCCCATCAATGAGCAATCAGCCAGCTTCAGAGCCGAAGAACAAACCACCAGGTGGTCTAGATATTCCCGAGTTTTTGCAGCGACGACGACCTCCCCGCTAGAAGGCTTCATTCATCAGAAATGCGACTCACTCTCAAGCAATGATTGGGCTGATTTGGGCTTCTACAAGCGCATCGGCGGAGTGAACGTGATTCTGGGCAGAATCGATCAACGCATCCTCCTGAAACACCTTAAGGTCAAACCAGAACGTGGTGCCAACTCCCACTTCGCTGATGAGACGAATGCGGCTGTGGTGTTTCTCAATAATATTCCGCACAATGGATAAGCCTAGCCCGGTGCCTTCAAGCGTATGCACCCGATTTTCGACGCGAAAAAAGCGATCGAAAATGGCACTCTGATCATCCGTATCGATGCCAATGCCAGTATCGGCGACTTCAACGCGAACCCGTTGGCAATCAGCATCCTGAGTGTCAGCAGCAGTGGCATTCTCAATCGGCGGACGGAGGAACGGATGGTTTTCGTGGTGGTCACGAGTTGGGCGATCGGGCTTCAGCAAGTACGCCCGGATGGCTACTTTGCAGCCCGTTTCGGTGAACTTCAGCGCATTACCAACCAGGTTGGTAAACACTTGCAGCAATAGATCGTAATGCCCCACCACAGACGGCAACGCCAGCTCAATGTCTTGAATCAGCTCAACGCCTTTATCACGAGCATTTAAGCGATACGTGCGCAAGGTCTGCTCAACGGGTTGCGCCAGATCAACGGGTTCAAAATTGTAGAGCTTGAACGACTCTAACTTTGACAAGTCCAACACATCGTTGACTAGCCGCGTGAGGCGATCGGTTTCCCGATTAGCAGTATCCAGAAACTCGCGCTGTTCAGCAATGCTCAGGTCTTCGCCGTACTCGTGCAGCGTTTCAATAAAAGACTTGATGTTGAACAGCGGCGTTCTGAGTTCGTGAGAGACGTTGCTGATGAATTGGCTCTTGGCTTCATTCAGTTCGGCTTCGCGGGTGATATCCTGCACCGTCATCGCAATGCCTTTCACGTTCTCCCGCGACACATCCAGCACAGTCGTTAGCAGTATGCGCACGGTGCGATCGAGCGGTTCCTTCAGCGCAATGCGAAACTCGGCTCCCTCGCGGAGTTCACCTCTCGCAATCTGGTACAGCGGTCGGGTAATTTCTGCTTGAACCGATGAGGGTAGCAGGCGCAGTAGATTGGCTCCTTCAATGGCTATGCCTTCCCAACCAAAAAGGCGACGAGCGGTAGGGTTGACCAGCACTACCTGCATATCCATGTCTAACAGCACTGCGCCGTCCGCGATCGTGGATACCAGCGTTTCGAGCTTCGCTTTCTCGGCAGTCAGTTCTTCGATGTTCTGCTCTTCGTAGCGCTCCAGCTTTTCTGCCATTTCGTTGAAGCTGCCAATCAATTCACCGAGTTCGCCACCAAGCGGTAAATCAACTCGCTGCTTAAAGTTGCCTGAGGAGATATTTTTAACGCCGAACAGCAGCTCTTTGATGGGTTTGGTAATCGTCAGCGCGTTGAAGACGGCACCCAAAATCACCATGACCCAGATCGAGACAAAAACGGCGATCGTTACGTCGCGGGTTAGATGCGATGAGGTCACTACCGTTGGGTTGGGGTTAGTGCCGATCGCCAGTACGCCTTTATAGCCGCCCTCATCGATGAGCGGTACAAACACATCCGTGACTTCACCATCGGGTGTCATGTGCTGTCGTACCATCGGCGCATCAGTATTCTCGGCGTAATTGTCGGGTAGATGAATTTTGCGACGAATGGTCAGCGAATTCTGCACTTCCGACTCGGAAAACGGAATGCCGAAAAAAATGTTGCCCTCAGCATCGGCATAGAGCATGTAGCGAATGCTCGTGGTGCTGCTGTAGAAGCGATGAGAGAACCGTGCCAGTTCGGTCCGATTTTCATCCACCAGCGGTGCCACGTTTGCCGCCAACAGCAAGCCCAGATCACGACCGAAGCGCGTGTCGTTCAGGCGAGCGTCTTCCTGAATCGTATTGACTGCCCAAAAGGTTAGCCCACTCATGATCAAAGAGACTACCAGCGTTGCCGCCGCCATCAGTTTGGTCTGGAGGGTAAACTCCGACCACCAAGTGGCAATGGTTGCTCGGATTTGGCTCAGGAAGGCAAGCAAGGGCGTGAAGGTAGTGTTTAATTTTTAGTTTTTAGTTTTCGGTGCGCTGCTCTAACAACTAACAACCAACAACTACTTTCACTATAAGTTAACTGGAGGCGGACTTAGCAGTTCTGACACGATCGCCAATGTCGTGGCGATAGTAGGCACCCTCAAAGTGGATGCTGTTAACGGCTGCATACGCCTGGTCGATCGCGGCATCAAAGGTCTCCCCAATTGCCGTCACGCCCAGTACGCGCCCTCCATCAGAAACCAGGGCTTGCTGCTTGATTTGGGTGCCAGCATGAAACACCATTGCGCCTTGAGCCTCTGCGTTCTCAATCCCAGTCAGGCGATCGCCCTTGCGAAACGAGCCAGGATAGCCTTCGGTCGCCATCACGACACAGGCAGCGGCACCAGGCTTCCAGGTCAAGGGCGGGAACTCTGCCAGTCGTTTTTGGGTACATGCCAATAAAAGTTCGTCCAGGGGCGTTTCTAGCAGCGGCAGAATCACCTGGATTTCAGGATCGCCAAAGCGACAGTTGAATTCAATCACTTTCGGATCGCCGTTTGGCGTGATGATTATGCCAGCGTAGAGTACACCGCAGTAGTCAATCTTACGTTTTTGTAGGGCTGCGATCGCTGGCTCCAGAATTTCGGTTTGAATGCGCTGCATCAAGGCAGGCGTGGCGATCGGTGCGGGAGCATAAGCACCCATGCCGCCTGTATTGAGTCCAGTATCACCGTTACCGATGCGCTTGTAGTCTTGAGCAGGCAACAAAGGGCGAATGGTGATGCCATCGGTCAGCGCCAGCACTGAGATTTCCTGCCCAGTTAAATATTCTTCAATGACGACACGTTCTCCAGCTTTGCCAAACTGCCCATCAAAGCTCGCCGCGATCGCCGCTTGTGCTTCTGCTACTGTCGCAGCAACCGTCACGCCTTTGCCCGCTGCCAGTCCGTCTGCCTTCACCACGATCGGGGCACCTTGCGCTTGCACATAGGCTTGGGCAGCCTCTTTTTCTGTAAAAACGGCGGCTCGTGCTGTGGGAATGTTGGCTTCTTGCATGAGCGCTTTTGCCCATGCCTTGCTCGCTTCAATCTGTGCGCCCAGGCGTGTAGGACCAAACACAGTGAGATGCTGATGCCGCAAGTAGTCCGTCATGCCAGCGGCTAAGGGTGCCTCAGGACCAATGATGATCAGACCCATGCCATTGACGAGGGCAAAGCGCCCAATGCCCTCAAAATCGTCAACATTGAGCGGCAGGTTTTGACAATGTGTTAGCGAAGCCGTGCCTCCATTGCCAGGAATACACGTCACCTGTTGCACGTTAGAAGATTGCAGGAGTTTCCATGCCAACGCATGTTCACGACCACCATTGCCAATTACCAGAACTTTCACGTTTTTCTCACTTGTAGAATAGCCGAGTCTGCAAACAGCCATTTGACTCAATTTAGACACCAGGCTACCCGATCACAACGTTGCGGTAGAAAGCTGCAGTGCTGCTCCGCTCTACGCTCCAAGTGGTTGCTCTTCTGGTACTTACTCTCAGCCTAACGTCTTGGTCTCATCTCTGTCCTGCAACACACCGCTAAGTGCGTTCTATTATGTCACCTTCGATTACGTAATTGTTAGCAAGTGGACACAAACACCACAGGCACTTTATAACGGAAACGTCAGCGTGTGCGCTTGTGCGATCGCAGCGTTCGATGATTGTAAGGTTATCTTGGCGATCGCAGGCGCTTCATGCTCCGGCGGCTGTATTTAGTGTGATCAGTGTCTAGAGGAGTGGTTATGCCAACGCCTGGAAAATGTAGACGAAACGGGAGAACGCAGCGAGTGAATGATCGCCACATCATCCTGGCACTCTCACTGCTGTTGTGTTTGGGCTTCACGCCTCGTGCTGTCACCCAAACCCTGCCAACGCCCATGCCCGCAGCTCAGCCAGAGCAGAAGCCAGAGGTGAAAGCGACGAAGACTAACCCTGATGAATTTCCGCCGAATCCGCTCGACATGACAACGCCTGACCCGTTATTGCCGTCGGCAGCAGCACAGCGTCCTTTGTCAGCGCTAGAGCGTAAACAACTAGCCGTAGCGCTGGATGAGTTAAACAATCAGGCGGCAGCAAGGCTGAAGCAGCGCGATCGCGTCGGAGCTTTCGCCATCTGGTACCGGGAACTCCGTCTGCGGCGATCGCTGGGTACTGTAGAGGAAGTCAAAGCACTGGGGCGAGTGGGCGACATTGCCTGGAAAGAGAATCTGACCCCGGATGTCCGATGGATTACCAAGCGGTTGGATGCCATTTTGGCGCAGCAACTGCCGATCGCAACGACATCCATGACTCCTACAACCAGCGATGCCGCAGCGCAACCATCTAACGCTGCCCCTCTGAGTAGCAGCGATCGTGCTGAACGCTTAGCAGTCCTGGAAGCGCTAGGGCTTGCCTACCAACAGGTACGCTTACCCAAACCAGCCGTGAGCATCTACACCCAGATTTTGACCGATGCAAAACAGCGCCGCGACGAAAAAAAGACCGACGAAACGCTCATTACGCTGGCGCAACTGCACCTGACCTGGTTGGATTATCCCAACGCTACCGCCACCTACCGAGAGCTAGCCAATAGGGCAAAGGCAAGGGGCGATCGCCAAAACGAAAGCATTTACCTGACGCAATTAGCATATAGCTACGAGCAGGCAAAACAACCAGCGCAGGCAATCACTGCCCAGCAGCAACTCGTCGCGCTGTATGAGAAACTGCCTGATCCCAAACCCATTCCAGCGTTAAAAATCAAAATTGCCGACAACTATCAGCTTCTGGCACAACCCGACCAGGCAGAGCAAAACTACCAGTCAGCCTACCAACTGGCTCAACCCACGCTCCAGCTTGCCTACGCCAGTGAAGCGCTGCAAAAGCTCGGTGCGCTCTACCGTGCCAACGATCGCCCTGATGCCGCTTTGAAAGTCTTCGATTACCTGGTCAGCCTTGAGCAACAGTCCTACAACCTCTACGGCATGATGAATGCCTATGACCAGATTGGACAGATTCAACTCGATCGCAACCAAAATCAGCAAGCACTCGCAGCCTTTCAACAAGGGCTAGGTCTGGCAAAACAGCTCAAATATCGTCAAGATTACTTCACCGCGCAGATTCAAAAAATCGGGAAGCCGTAGGGGAAGCAGGGGAAGCAGGGGAAGCAGGGGAAGTAGGGGAAGTAGGGGAAGTAGGGGAGGCAGGGGAGGCAGAGGAAGTAGGGGAGGCAGAGGAAGTAGGGGAAGCAGAACTCAAAACTTCCCCCTTCCCCCTAGCGCTCTCTGTGCTTCCCCTGCATCTCTTCCATCCGCTGCCCCCTGGGATCTGATAAAATTTTGAGTTCGCACAGAACTCGACCCTTGCAAGGAGACTCCCACTATGGCGCGGATGTATTATGACGCGGATGCCAATTTAGATTTTCTGGCTGGAAAGACGATCGCGATTATCGGTTACGGTTCTCAAGGTCATGCCCACGCGCTGAACTTGAAAGACAGCGGTATGAACGTCATCGTTGGGCTGTATCCGGGCAGTAAGTCGGCGAGCAAGGCAAAGGAGTCTGGGCTGACGGTCTACCCAGTGGACGAAGCGGCGAAACTGGCTGATTTCATCATGGTCTTGCTGCCAGATGAAGCGCAGAAAACCGTTTACAAAAACGAGATCGAGCCACATTTGACAGAGGGCAAAGTGCTGGCGTTTGCTCATGGGTTTAACATTCACTTTGCTCAGGTTGTGCCCCCCAGCACTATCGATGTGGTGATGGTGGCTCCTAAAGGACCCGGTCATCTGGTGCGACGGACGTATGAGCAGGGTGAAGGTGTACCGTGCCTGTTTGCCGTATTTCAAGATGCGTCAGGGCAGGCGCGCGATCGGGCAATGGCATACGCCAAAGGCATCGGCGGCACCCGCGCAGGCATCCTCGAAACCACCTTCCGCGAAGAAACCGAGACCGACCTCTTTGGCGAACAGGTTGTTCTCTGTGGTGGCTTGACGGCACTGATCAAGTCGGGCTTTGAGACCCTTGTCGAAGCAGGCTACCAACCAGAAGTTGCTTACTTCGAGTGCCTGCACGAAGTCAAGCTGATTGTCGATTTAATTGTGGAAGGTGGACTCGCCAAAATGCGCGACAGCATCTCGAACACAGCCGAGTATGGCGACTTTACGCGCGGTCCTCGCATCGTCAACGACCAGACTCGCGCTGAAATGCGGAAGATCCTGTACGAGATCCAGACGGGTCAGTTTGCCCGTGAGTTTGTCTTAGAAAACCAGTCTGGCAAACCCGGTTTTACCGCTATGCGCCGTCGTGAGGCAGAACATCCGATCGAGGCGGTGGGCAAGGATCTACGGGCAATGTTTAGCTGGTTGAAGAAGGCATAGTTCAAACAACTTCAGGCGTTGAGTTACAGCAGCCTGTCTATGGTTCCAGCAGGCTGCTGTAGCACTATCTGATGACTGCAAATTTGTAGTGAAGAATGAGATGAGCTTGATTCGTCAAATGTTGAAAGCTGCTAGAGTTTAGCGGAAAGTTGATCGACACATGTATTCTTAGCTTTCGTTTAAAGCCTGCCTCAACTTATCTTGATAGCGGCTTTTGTCACCAACCTAGAGAACCGCCATGACCGAGTGGATAACCAATACGATGACCTCCCTGGGCTATTGGGGGATTGGGCTACTGATGTTTCTGGAGAACCTGTTTCCGCCGATTCCGTCTGAACTCATCATGCCGTTGGCAGGATTTACGATCGCGCAAGGCAAACTGAACTTTTTTTTCGCGGTGCTCGCTGGGGTGATCGGCACCATGCTAGGCGCATTGCCCTGGTATTACGCAGGCAAGCTAATCGGTGAACCACGCATCCGACGGTTAGCCGATCGATATGGCAAGTGGCTGACGCTCTCTGGCAAAGACATTGACAAAGCGAATCGCTGGTTTAATCGTCACGGTGCGAAGACAGTGCTGTTTTGTCGGCTGATTCCAGGCATAAGGACGCTCATTTCCCTACCAGCAGGCATTAACCAGATGCCGATCGCGCTCTTCCTGCTTTACTCAACTGTCGGCACAACGCTTTGGGTCTTACTGCTGACGGCGCTGGGTTACTTTTTGGGTAGCAACTATAGTCTGGTCGAGGTTTATTTAGCCCCCGTTGCTAAGCTGGTGCTGCTGGGATTAATTGTGGCGTTTGCGGTTTGGGCAGTGCAACGAAGAAGACATCGCGTGACTCGATAAGACAGCTCGATCAGGTGCATAGCGCTGACATGGTTTCTTAAGGTGGTCTTTGTAAGGGTGGTCTTTGTAAGGGTAGTCTTTATAAGAAGTGTTTCCAATCAGCCACCGTCAGTTGTCTAGCCTTGCACCATTCAAGCAACTTATCGATCGACTAAACCGTCTCACAGAGAAGAGGCACTGTGAACGACAGCCACCCTAAAGCTATTCCTCAGAAGGCTGGGACACATTATGGATAACCATTTGAAGTAGCTCCTGACCTCATTGGGGTTATTGGGGTGGTCATCTAGCCATTGGGGCGATCGTGTTTGCAGAATCGAGGCTGTTTTTTGGGTTCTTTTTACCCGGCGGTAGCCTTCGGTTGACAGCGAGAATCCTGGCATCTCAGAACTGACTGAGTATTCAGCTTCTGCTTGTATGCGCTTTCATCTGTGCCGTTCTAGGGGATAATGTTGGCTATGTTATGGGTCATGAATTTGGTCATCGCCTCTTCCGCAAAGAGGACTCGTGGCTCTTTCGAAAAAAGCACCTTCTTACTGCCCAGAAGTTCTATGACAAGCACGGTTAAAAAACCATTGTACTAGCCCGGTTTATGCCGATTGTCCGCACCTTTGTCCCTATTGTTGCTGGCATTGGGGCAACGCCTACCATACCTTTATCGCTTATAACCTCATTGGCGGTGTCTGGACGTTTGGCATCACGCTGTTAGGTTATTTTTGAGGGAAGAGTATCCCTGATGTCGATCAGTATCGATTGCCGATTATTGGGGTCATTGTCGTCGTTTCGCTCGCCCCGTTGATCTGCCACCTTTATCAAGAAAGCAAATTAAACAAACATTGAACGCACGCGATCGCTACTGGCAGCTTCTTGATTACATCCGACCGCATGGTCGCACAATCACTCAAGCACTGCTTTGTACGCTCATTTTTACGTCAATTTGGCCCATTCTGGCATGGATCGCAGGCAAAATGGCGGCGTTGATTGGGCAGGGCAACGTGCTGGCGATCGCTCAAATCGCTGGAGTGACCGCGATCGTCTTCCTGGCGCAAAAACTTGCCCAGTATGGTCAAGACTCACTCATGGCAAAAGCCGCGTTAGCCATCACCCTTGACCTGCGTAAACAGGTCTATGCCCATCTGCAACGGCTAAGCCTCAGCTACTTTGAAACGGCTCAAAGCGGCGACCTTGCCTATCGTTTGACTGAGGATGTCGATCGCATCGGCGAAGTGGTCAACAAGGTTTTTCATCAGTTTGTACCCTGTGTGCTGCAACTAATTGTCGTGCTGGGCTACATGGTCTACCTCAATTGGCAACTGACGCTGGCAACGCTGGTCATTGCCCCATTCATGGCAGTACTCATTACCTGGTTTGGCGAACAGTTGCGTCAACTGTCCTATCGGAGCCAGAGCCGAGTGTCAGACCTGTCGGCACTGCTGGTGGAAGTGTTTAGCGGGATGCGCCTGGTGCAGGCGTTTGCTGCCGAAGATCACATGCTCGATCGCTTTGGGCGAGAAGCCGAACGCAATCGGCGGGCACGCTTTCGGGCTGAGCAGCTAAAAGCCATTCAAATGCCAGTCGTTGGTTTTTTAGAGGCGGTGAGTCTGCTGTTTTTGCTGCTATTGGGCGGTTGGCAGGTTTCTCAGAATAACCTTACGGGGGGAGAATTTGTCAGCTATCTGACGGCTGTGGTGATGCTCATTGACCCGATCGCGCTGATCACCAGCAACTACAACGAATTCAAGCAGGGAGAAGCATCGCTCGATCGCATCTTTGAGATGCTGGATATTCAGCCGACCGTCGTTGAACATCCTGGGGTATTCGCACTGCCTCCTGTAACTGGCAAAGTGGAGTATCGCAACGTCAGTTTTGCCTACAAGCCCGATCAGCCCGTGCTGAAAAATTTAAGCTTACTGGCATTGCCGGGAGAGGCGATCGCTCTTGTCGGGTCTTCGGGGGCTGGCAAGACGACACTGGCAAATCTGCTGCCTCGCTTTTACGACCCCCAAAGTGGGCAAATCTTCATTGATGGCGTTGATGTCAAGGACGTGACACTCAGCAGCTTACGTCGTCAGATTGGCATTGTGCCCCAGGAAACGATTCTTTTCTCGGGAACGATCGCCCAAAACATTGCGTTTGGACAAGCCGATTTTGCTCTGGATGCGGTGCAGAATGCCGCCCAGATTGCTAATGCCCACCAGTTCATCGTGGAGTTTCCTGAGGGCTACCAAACCTGGCTGGGTGAGCGTGGCGTGAACCTTTCGGGTGGACAGCGGCAACGGTTAGCGATCGCCCGCGCCGTGCTGCTCAACCCGCGCATTCTCATTCTGGATGAAGCGACCTCCGCACTCGATTCAGAATCCGAAGCGCTGGTACAAGAAGCGCTCGAACGCCTGATGCAGAACCGTACCGTCTTTATCATTGCTCATCGTCTGGCAACCGTTCGCCGTGCCGATCGCATCCTGGTGCTCGAACAAGGACAGGTTGTTGAATCTGGCACTCACGGCGAACTGCTCGATCAAAGTGGACGCTATGCTCGCTTCTACGCACAGCAGTTTCAGGATTAAGGCAGAAAGCAAAAGACAGGAGGCAGAAGGCTAAAAGCTAAAAGGTTGACTTCTAACTATCGAACTCCAAACTCAAACTCCTTTAACAAAGCTGACCGCTGACCGCTGACCGCTGACCGCTAAATCAACTCAAAACTCTTCTTCACGCTTCACCCCTCTCCTCTAGTTGCTCCAGGAAGTGTGAACAGCCCATCGGCGGGTCAAACATATGTAGCTCAAACTGACGCGACAGTTCCTCGCAGACCTTGATGCCCCGTACGCTGTTGCCGTGGCTATCGAGCGGTGGCGAAAAAACCGCAATGCCTACCTGCCGTGGCACGATCGCAATAATGCCGCCTGAAACTCCACTTTTAGCTGGAATACCCACTGTGTATGCCCACTGCCCTGCAAAGTTATACATACCACAGGTATACATGACGCTGAGAATGTCGCGGATGTAGCGAGTGGGCACAGCGCGATCGCCCGTGATGGGATTCACGCCCCGATTTGCCAGCGTTGCCGCCATGACGGCTAGATCGCGACAGTTCACCATCATGGAACATTGCTGAAAGTACAAATCCAGCGATTCATCCATGCGATCGTCAATCATCCCAAAATGCCGCATCAGTGATGCCATGGCTCGATTGCGATGCCCCGTCGATCGCTCCGAGACAAACACCGACATATCGATATAGACATCATGTCCGATATAACGGCGAAACATATCCAGCATCCGATTGAGGCGTTCGGTTGCGCCATTGCCCTTGATTAAGCTGGTGGTGGCGATCGCGCCCGCATTAATCATCGGGTTATCGGGACGCTTGGAATATTCGTCCAGCCGAATGATCGAGTTAAACGGATCGCCTGTCGGCTCAACCCCAACTTTGGCTAACACCGCTTCCCGTCCGTGATCCTCCAGCGCCAAACCATACACAAACACTTTCGAGATCGACTGAATGGTGAAGAGCTGCTCCGCGTCACCTGCAACAAACGTGCGCCCGTCTGCCGTCACCACACAAATGCTGAACCAATCCGGGTTCATCTTCGCCAGTTCGGGAATGTAGCTGGCAACTTTCCCAGCATCCAAAGTCTTGTACTTGTGATACAGGTCATCCAGAATGGCTTGAAAGGACTGTGAGGAAACACCCATGGGAAGAAAGGCTAAAGGCTAAGGGCTAAAAGCGGCTCTGCTGGATTAGTCTACGTGACGCGCAATTGAGTACAGTATAGAAATGCACTTAAGCGGTTAGGGAGGCTCTATGTCTCTTACGATCAAAGACCTGGAAAAATTTCAAGCCGACCATCCCGACCATCGCCTGGAATTAGTGGATGGGGGCATCGTTGTCATGAGTCCGTCAGGTTACGAATCAGAAGAAGTTGCAAGCGAAGTTGTCAGAGTTATAGGTAATTGGGTCAAGCCTCGAAGATTAGGTCGTGTTACGGGTTCTAGTGCTGGCTTCACGCTGCCAAACGCTGATTTGCGGGCACCCGATATTTCGTTTGTACGGGCAGAACGCTTACGTCGCAGCCCCCGATCGTTTGCCGAACTAGCACCCGACTTAATGGTTGAGGTGCGATCGCCTAGCGACAGTGTGAAAGCACTCAGAAAAAAGATTGACGACTTCCTAACGTTAGGAACCCAGGTAGGTATTTTAATCGACCCCGTAGCGCATCTGGTCGAAATTTACCGTCTGGGGCGCGATGTCGAAATTCTCCGTGATGGCGATCGGTTGACCCTTCCCGATTTGCTGCCCGGTTGGGAAGTGCCTGTAATCGAACTATGGGCACCAGAGTTTGACTGATGCGCTACCACCCAGACGCATAAAGCTAATCCTTTAAACGTCGGAAGATTTTGCCTTAGGTTCTTCTAACAACCAGCGCCAGATTTCTGGCAGTCGTCGCTGCCACGAAGTTTCATAATGCGTTTCGCCCTCTGCCAGCAGAAAGTAGACTTCGTGATCGCTATAGCCGAGTTGCTTCAGGTGATTGTAGAAGTCTCGCGTGACGGGTACGTAGTCGAGCCAAGCGCCGTAAAACGAATATTGCTCCTGACTGCCCACATAGAGAGAGATTTTTGACCAGACATCAGTGCGGTGATCCCAGACTTTGAAGATCTGGTCGCCGCCCCACATCAACGCAGGGGAGAGTCCACCAATGCGACCGACTGTTTGGGCGTACTTTTTGCCAATGTAGAGCGACATCAGTCCGCCCATGCTGGAACCCATCACGCCTGTCCACTGTGGTTGGGGCAGGGTGCGATAAGTTTTGTCAACATAAGGTTTGAGCTGATTGACCAAAAACTGAGCGCACAGATCGCCCCGTCCGCCAATCCAGGGTGAGTATTCAATCATGCGATCGCTCGTACTGTCGATCGCGACAATGATCCACGGGCGAATGCTGCCGTCCTTGACCAGCGCCTCCATCGTCGTGTTAGCGCACCAGGTGTCAAACGTTGCCGATTCGGGATGGGAAAACACATTCTGTCCATCCAGCATGTACAGCACTGGAAAGGATTGGTCGGGCTGCTGTGTGTAAGCATCCGGCGTAAAAATGCGCACTGTGCGCGTCATCTGCTCAGCATTAGAGTGGAAATCGCGGATGATCTGGATAGTGCCCATAGTGCAGTAGAAGTAGGTAAATGACGTGCGATCGGTCTGGACAACGCCTAATGGCAGCGAACCATAATGAATACAGTGGCAGCGATCGATTTCCCCACCGCTGAGCCGCGTAGGTTGTGTCTCGTGAGCAAGCTTGAGCGCGATCGGGTGTGGAAAAACGTTTTAAGTTGAAACAGCGATTGGTTTTCGCTTGTTTAGTTATGAGCGCATGAGCTGTTTCTGACTACGCTTAGCAACAATTTTATATCCCTTGCTATATCGTTTATATACTCTGCTTAAGCGCTCATTGCTGGCAGGATAGAGATGGGGCTGTCATGCACTTACCCCTTACAGTATGGTGAAATCAGAGCTATGGCGCTAATTGTTCAAAAGTACGGTGGCACATCGGTTGGGTCGGTAGAGCGAATTCAAGCAGTCGCACAGCGGGTTGTGCAGACCGTTAAAGCAGGTCATTACCTGGTCGTTGTGGTTTCGGCAATGGGCAAGACGACAGATGGTCTAGTGAAACTGGCAAACGAAATTTCCCCCAACCCCAGTCGGCGCGAAATGGACATGCTGCTTTCGACAGGAGAGCAGGTCTCGATCGCGCTTCTCAGCATGGCATTGCAGGCGCTAGGGCAACCCGCCATTTCGCTGACTGGCGCACAGGTTGGCATTGTCACCGAAGCCGCACATACCCACGCCCGCATTCTGCAAATTAAAACAGAGCGGCTTGAACGTCATCTCAAGGAAGGTAAGGTGGTGGTGGTGGCTGGCTTTCAGGGCATCAGCGACACGGACGATTTAGAAATCACAACACTGGGACGAGGCGGGTCTGATACATCGGCAGTGGCATTGGCAGCGGCTCTGCACGCCAGCTTCTGCGAAATCTATACAGATGTTCCCGGTATCTTGACAACCGATCCGCGACTGGTGCCCGATGCCCAACTCATGACCGAAATCACCTGCGACGAAATGTTGGAGCTTGCCAGCCTGGGCGCAAAAGTGTTGCATCCCCGTGCGGTTGAAATTGCTCGTAACTACGGCATGCCGCTGGTCGTGCGATCGAGCTGGACGGACGAACCTGGCACCTGGATTATCTCACCAACACCACAGGCGCGATCGCTGGAAGGCTTAGAGCTGGTGCATCCCGTTGATGGTGTTGAATTTGACACCGACCAGGCAAAAGTGTCTCTCCTGCGGGTGCCCGATCGTCCTGGAGTTGCTGCTCGTCTCTTTGGCGAAATCGCTGCCCAGAACCTTGACGTAGACCTCATCATTCAGTCCATTCACGAGAGTAATACCAACGACATTGCCTTTACAGTGACGAAAAACACCCTCAACCAGGCAGAGGCGGTTGCCAGCGCTATTCTTCCCGCGCTGAGTGCAGGTGTCACTCATCCCGATGGCGATGCCGAAGTGCTAGTAGAACAACAAATTGCGAAAGTAGCGATCGCGGGCGCAGGCATGATTGGTCGCCCTGGCGTTGCCGCCCAGATGTTCTCTACCCTTGCTGCCGCTGGCGTGAATATCCGCATGATCTCGACCTCTGAAGTTAAGGTCAGTTGCGTGATTGACGAAGCCGACTGTGATCGCGCGATCGCCGCGTTATGTGAGGCATTTAGCGTCAGTCAGTCAGCAGTTGGCGGTCAGCGGTCAGCAACCAGCAGTCAGCCGTCAGAATCGACTCCCCACTCCCCACTCCCCACTCCCCACTCCCTACTCCCCACTCCCTACTCCCCACTCCCCACTCCCCACTCCCTACTCCCCGTCCGCGGCGTTGCCCTCGACCTCAATCAAGCACGGTTAGCCATTCGCCATATTCCCGATCGTCCCGGCATGGCAGCAGAGCTATTTCAACTCCTGGCAACTCAAAATATCAGCGTCGATATGATCATCCAGTCTCAGCGCTGTCGAGTGGTTAACGGTATTACGACGCGAGATATCGCCTTCACAGTCGGACAGTTAGACGCAGACATCGCTTGTGCTGTCTTAAGAGAAGCGACACCAAATTTGGGCTGTGGCGAAATTGTAGTCGATCGGGCGATCGCCAAAGTGAGTATCGTCGGTGCGGGTATGGTGCATCAACCAGGAACCGCTGCCCGCATGTTTGCATCGTTAGCAACACACCACATCAATATTCAAATGATCGCCACGTCTGAAATCAAAGTCAGTTGCGTGGTCGCAGAAGAGGACGGTATCACGGCGTTACGACTCATTCACGCTGCCTTTGGGCTATCTGGCGATCAACCAATTCAGGTTTCAGCGTAAGAAGAGCTTAAAGAGTCCCACCAAATGTAACGCGATGTGCAACTAATTTACCCTCATCCCAACCCTTCTCCCCAAGGAGAAGGGCTTCCGATCCTTTTCGGTTCCCTCTCCTTCGGGAGAGGGCTAGGGTGAGGGTAGATTTTGCAGGCATTTCAAGAAAGTCGCACATCGCGTAATGTCGGTCTAAAACAGGGCGGGGACAGAAAGCTTGTGCCTTCTGTCCCCGCATCTCAAGTTCTAGAGTGTGTCTTTTTGAACCCTTCCTGCCAGCCAATTTGGCTCCGAATCAAGATAAACAGTTGGCTGCTAGTCATTAACCTACGGTGCCGTTACACCTGTAGACCCACCCATTGTTCCAGAGGGGGTTGTTGAAGTACCAGGCGCGGCTGGAGTTGTGGTCGTGTTGCCGCTGGGAGTGGTTGGAGCGATCGTTGAAGAACCGGGTTGAGTAGCTCCCGGTGTGGTAAGCGTACTGCCGGGAGTATTGAGATTGCTGCCAGGAGTCGTTAGTGTACTACCAGGTGTGGTCAATGTGCTATTAGGCGTACTACCAGGAGTTGTCACGCCAGTCGATGGAGTCGTTGAACCACCTGTTGAAAGACCAGAAGGGCTAGTTCCTGAAGGCGTAGTGACCGAGGTTCCATAAGAGGGCGTGGTCGCACCGTAAGAGCCTGTTGACGATGTTCCAGTGCTGCCTCCAACGCCGTTGGAAGGGTAGATGGTACCAGATGGTGTCGTTGAGGTGTTACCAGGTGTAGTGGGTGTCACGCCTGTCGAAGGTGCGGCTGGAGATACCCCAGTTGATGGTGATGTTGGCATCACTCCAGTCGTACCAGTACCGCCTGTCGTACCAGAAGGAGAACCTGGGGTCACTCCGCCGCTGGCTGGCGCAGAGACGGAGCCACCTGCACTACCGCCAGCAGTGCCACCTACTTGCGCTACGACTTGTGAGGCACCCAAAGCGACAAGTGATGCGGCACTGATTGTCCCTGTCAAACAAGCTAATAATTTCAGAGATTGCATTTGAACCAATTCCATGCGAACTCAATACACACCAAGTTAGGAGCGATCGCCGGAAGTTCCACCCATCATTAGGTACAACACCGTTATTCTTTTCCTCTGTCATAAAGTGGAGATCGACTTGAACACTGTCTAGCGAATGGCATACAGGCCGCCCTGTGAGAAGAAACACAAGCGCTACGCTAGATAGAGGTTTTGTCCCACGATCGCACGTATCGTTTTGTCATAGATAATGATTACAAAAGCGAAAGACAACGTATGGCTGATTCACTGAAAAAGGGCGATCGTGTTGAATGGCAGAGCGCTCAAGGAAAAGTTATCGGTACAGTGCAGCGCAAATTGACCGCACCGATCGACATCAAAGGACATCATGTGGCGGCTTCAGATGATCACCCAGAATATTTAGTTAAAAGTGACAAGACTGGACAAGAAGCCGCTCACAAGCCAGAAGCGCTAAAAAAGCTGAAAGAGTAGCAACCGATCAATTGTTCTGCTGCCCAATGACTGCAAGCCATTCATTACTCGGACTACAATCTGTAATGAGCCAGAATCTTCAGGTGAAACAGTCTGATTGAGGTCTTGATGGAAATTGGAGCGCAACTGAGCCGGCAGCGAGTCAAACATATCGTCAGTAGCTACCAGTTGGATGGCAACGATACTGAAGCGTTTGAGCAGAACCTACACCTGCTGCTCGACCATTATCCGTCTCCGTTAATTGAGCTTGCCCTCGTGCAGACACTGGTTGATAGCTGGCTTCAAGTGCCGCTTCTGCGGGGCTATGCCTTTCTTGCCAAGGCGTATGACCTGCTCAAACAATGGGAACAGGCATTCTGTCAAGGCGATTCCTTGGCACAAGAACTCGCCAGCACGATCTCGCCAGAACAATTTCAGCAGATTACAGGACTTGATCCCACTCCGATCTTTGGCTGCTCTAAGCTATCTGCATCTCAAGCGCCTCTTCACTCCTCAGGCGGCGGTCTCTAAGTCCTCAACGTGACTAGCTGTTGTGCTAAGGCAGATTATGACGGTCGTCACCCAAAGTCCCGGAACAGATCACCAGGGAGAACAGGGCAAATCACGCCCCGCACACCTGTTAGTCACTGGAGTTTCAAGCAAAGCGCTCGATACTAAGAACATCGAGTTCTAAGTGCCGTCATGGTTACGATCAGTCCACTGCCTTGCGCCATTTCTGAACTGTTTGTCCAAATCACCATCTCTGGCAAAATCACGCTAGCCGATCGCTACGGTATTTTGGCAGTACTGTTGCACGAACCCACGCTCGAAGAGGAACTGCGCAGCATCGATCGCATTCTGCACAGTTTACGTAAAGGACGGCTGCAGGTCGTCAATGAACTTTCAGCTCTTCTCTAGCTTCAAAGCATCTACACTCTCGCAGGGCTAATCTATGCAGCTTGTAACGATCGTAGAGGAAGTCCTCGCTAAAGGTGAGCTATCCATGACACTAGAGCGACGCATACATAGCCTTTTGACCGTTAACGATCTCAACGAAACGGACATTGCTGCGATCGAGCAGTTGATTGACGCTATGCACAAGGGTAAAATTCGGTCTGTACCCGATGGGGAGCGGCTACCAAGGGATAACCAACGGTTCTCAAACACCAGTGAGGCTGGTTGCTGACACACCTTGAATCAAAAGTTTTGGTGAAAGAACGCGCGTATAGAGTGCGATCGCGGTTTACTGGAAAGAGCGATCGATAGTGTGCGATCGTGCCTCACTCCAATATTCAAAGCGTTGCCTCTCTCATGAAACCCACATCTCCAGTCCTCCTTAGTGCTCTGGCTCTGCTGGCGCTCGCAACAGTCACGTCTGCTGCAAGTCCTGACAGCTTAGCAAAGCTCATCAACGACAGAGCATGTGCAGGCTGTGATCTTGCTGGCGCGAATCTATACAGTTACGATCTACAGGGAGCCAATCTGAGCGGCGCGAATCTGATGGAAGCAGCATTCCAAGGTTCTAATCTGGAGTTTGCCGTGTTGACCAATGCCAATCTAGAGAAAGCAAATCTGGCGCTAGTGAAGCTGAACGGAGCCGACCTGAAGGGAGCCAAGCTTGGCAAGGCAACTCTCTATGGAGCCGATTTGTCGGGAGCCGATTTATCAGGAGCCGATCTGAGCAACGCCAATCTGGAAGGCGCGAACCTGCGAGGCGCGATTTTAGAGGGAACGAATCTGCAAAAGGCGAACCTTCTACGGGCAAAACTGGCAGGCGCAACTCTGACAGGCGCAAAATTTGATGGAGCCAGAATGCCTGATGGCAGAGAGTTTAAGCTGGGTGGCAAAACTCCCAACTCGATACAGACACCGCAACCACAGACACCAGCCACACCTTGAAGAGGCTGCTAGAAAAGTAAAGCATTCACATACTCGTTTCACCAAAATACAACGCCCTCACCCTAGCCCTCTCCCGCAGGAGAGGGGACAAGACGAAGCTTTACTCCCTCTTCCGGTTGGAGGGGTTTGGGGGATGAGGGAAGCAGCGCTCTTTTCACACGACTTCTAGCAGAGAAGATTTTTGGCGTAGACGGTTCCCCGTTAGCACCATCTTGACTCCATTGGCAGGAGCCAGCGTTACACCACGACGGCGGGGATATTCCGGTTGTGCATCGGCGAGGGCAAGCTGATAGCGGGAAAGGATCGTCGCCAGGGCAAGTTTCATCTCAAACAGTGCCAGAGCTTCGCCGATGCAGCGACGGGCACCGCCACCAAAGGGCATGAACTCGTAGGGCGTGAACTGCCGATCGAGAAACCGCTCTGGCTTAAACTGTTTTGGGTTGGGGTACAAATCGTCCCGTTGATGCACCAGGTAGATGCAGCCCACGACCATGTTGCCCGGTTCCAGACGATGACCGAGCATTGCGATCGGCTCCTGAACCACTCTGGGGAAGGTAAGCATGGCAACGGGATAGATCCGCAGGGTTTCGTTACAGACAGCAGTAAGGTAGGGCAGGCGGAAGATATCGGTGGGATCGGGTGCATCGCCCAGGGTCGCTAATTCTTGCAGCAGTTTTTCGCGGACAGCGGGTAGATGGTGTACCCAGTAGAGTGCCCAGGACATGGCTGTAGCCGTCGTTTCATGTCCGGCAAAGAGTAGCGTCATCAATTCATCGCGCAGTTCTTGATCGGTCATCGGCTGACCGAACTCGTCTTGTGCAGACATCAGTAAAGAGAGAATATCAATGCGATCGCCGTTTGGCTGCGATCGGCGTTCGGCAATCTCGGCATAAATCAGCGCATCAATGTTCTGACGTTCACGGACAAACTTTCCCCAGGGACTCCAGGCACCGAGGTCTTTTTGCAAGACTGAAAAGAACAGAAAGCTGGAGGTGAGCGGCGATTGGAACAGATCCAACATGGAGACGAGTGACTGCTTGAGGTGCTGCCAGCGATCGCCTTCGGATAACCCAAACACTGCTTGCATGATGATATTCAAAGAAATCTCTTGCAGGGTGGTGCGGGCAGAAAAGGGGCGATCGAGCGGCAACGGATCAAAGGCAGCGATGGTCAGTTGACAGATGAGTTGTCCGTAGGCACGCATGCGTTCGCCGTGAAAGGGCGGCATCAAGAGCTGTCGCCGCCGCTTATGCCGATCGCCATCCAGCATAATGACCGCGTAATCGCCCAGCAGGGGCGACAAGATGCGGTTAGAGCAGCCAAGGGCAAGAAAGGTTTTGCGATCGTTCGTGAGTATCTCCTGAATTGCCTGCGGTTCGTTGACAAAAACCAGGCTACCGTCCAGTCCAACTACACTTGCCGCAAAAATGTCGGGATGTTGTCGAGCCGCCGCTTCCATGTAGCCAACCGGGTTGCCGACCCACTGCAATTGTTGCAACCAGGCAGGTGTATTTAGCAAGTTTGGTGATAAATTTGGCGGTTGCCTTGCAGTGTTCATAGCTTGACGATACGACTCAGTTTAGAGTTTGAGCATGGCTGAGGAGACTCATGAAGCGACATAAGATCCCCGACTTTTGCGTGGAACGGTGATGGATGGTTGGACCTGGTGCAGAAGTCGGGGGTCTGTCAGTACTGTAGCAACCCATGCAATGGTTAGATGGAGAAGATTCACTGGCGCTGGTTCACTCTCCAACTCTAACAACTTAGGACTTACACAAACCTCGGAGGTTTAACTAAGCATTAAGCATCATGACCAATGTAGTCGCTTAAACCTCCAAGGTTTTAGTCAAAATGCGTAAGTCCTAACAACTGACTCCTGACTCCGTTCGGCTGAGCGCTCACGTCGAAGCTCACGCCGAAGCCTGACTCCTGACTCCTCTCCTCCAAAATGTCTCGCTCTAGTTCCCTTCGTTACTATATTGTTCTACTCAAAGATCTGCCTTTAGGAACAAACAGCTTAACTCAACGAAGTTGAGTATTCTAAATGGGAGGAACATGAAGGCATCGAAAGGATGAACGTTGAAGCATAACCCATAAATCTTAGGTTTTGAAGAAAAACTCATGAGTACAATCTCCAATGATCCGGTAATACAACTAGATGTAATGAGAGAACAAATCTCTAGCAGCCTCGAAAAAGCGCGAACGCAAAAGAATAGACTCAAACGCGACAATGGTCGATACATGACAGCCAACATTGTCCTCGGTGCGATCGCCGCAGTGTTAGCTGGAGCAGCAGGAACAGTTGGCAAAGCCGAAACCTGGAAGCCAATCTGTTTGCTCGCTACTGTCTGTTCAATCGGTGCGACAGTGACCGCAAAGATTCAAACGGCTGAACAGTTGACTGAGGCATGTGAGTTTGTTGCGCAGCTCAAGGCACTCCGAGTCGAGACAATGGCTCCAACCTATGACTTAGAAGACGTTAGCGAAAAGTACAAGCAGATCCTCGCACGGGTTTCAACGATCGATATTTAGTCTGTTCACAGCGATCGCGAGTTACAATCTCGTCTCTAGCCAAAGAATCTGTCTTGAGAAGAATGCTTAACTCGCCGCACTCCTTCCCCCTACTCCTCACCGCCCTTAATGTCTCGCTCTAGCGCTCTCCGTTATTATATTTTGGCGCGTTTGCTGCTAGCGCCGCTGATGCTGTGGGTGATCACGACAGCGGTTTTTTTGTTGCTACGATCGACCCCCGGCGATCCCATTGATGCGCTCCTCGGTACTCGTGCGCCACAGGCGGCTAAAGAGGCGTTGCGGAATCAGTTGGGGTTGGGCAAACCGCTCATTGTGCAGTACTTCGACTATCTCTGGAAACTGCTGCACCTGGATTTGGGTACGTCGCTCGTCAGTCAAGGGCAATCGGTGTGGGAGATCATTCTCAAGTTTTTTCCAGCAACGGTGGAGCTGGCAGTGTTTAGCATGGCGATCGCCCTCGTGGTTGGCATTGGCATAGGCATTCTCTCCGCCTCTCGTCCCAACTCGCCGTTCGACGTTGGTGGTCGGCTGTTTGGCATTCTCACCTACTCGATTCCGCTGTTCTGGTTGGGGATGCTGCTACAGCTTATTTTCTCGGTGCAGTTGGGCTGGTTTCCACTGGGTACACGCTTTCCAGTGACGGTGCCTGCGCCTGAAAGCATCACGGGGCTGTACACGATCGACAGTCTGCTCGCAGGCAACCTGACACAGTTTTTCATTGCGCTGTATTACCTGGCGCTACCCTGCCTGACGCTGGGCATTCTCATTAGCGGCATCTTTGAGCGTATTGTGCGGGTGAACCTGAAGCAAACGCTGAAGTCAGACTACGTGGAAGCGGCGAGAGCGAGAGGCATTCCCGAAGGGCGGATTCTCATCTCCCATGCGCTGAAGAACGCGATGATTCCGGTGATCACCATTTTGGGCTTGACGTTTGCTGCCATGCTGGGCGGCGCGATTTTGACAGAGGTGACGTTCTCGTGGCCCGGACTGGCGAATCGCCTCTACCGCGCGATTTCTCAACGCGACTATCCGATGGTGCAGGGCATTGTGGTGTTCTTCGCTGCGATCGTCGCCCTTATTAGCATCCTCATCGACATCCTCAATGCCTACATCGATCCTCGCATTCGCTACTAGCGTGACAAAATTAGCGCTAGAATCCCTTCATTTACAATCATCAGCGACGGTTACGCCATGACAAACGCTTCTAACGGCAACCTCGGCACCAAAATGGATGTGCTGATCGACCAGGTTGGCAAGTTGACCGAGGGCATGACTGAATTTCGGCTCAGTATGGAGCAAAGTACGCTGGAGTTCAGAGCGGATTTGGCTGAAATCAAGGCAGTCGTGCAGCAACAGTCTGAGATGACGCAGCAACAGTTTGAGATGGTACAGCAGCAGTCAGAATCGATTAAGGAACTGTCCAAAACGGTGAAGGAGAGCGTTAAGGAGCTTTCCTTGACAGCAAATCGGCAAGCGGAAACAGTGAATCGGCAGGCGGAAACAGTCGATCGCCTGGTGCGAGTCGTCGAAACATTAATCGCTCAGAGAGAGCCTGCATGAAGTACTGGTTGATGAAATCGGAGCCGGATGTGTACGGCATCGAAGACTTGAAGCGCGATCGCACTACGCTTTGGGATGGTGTGCGAAATTATCAGGCGCGAAACTTCCTGCGATCGATGACTCCCGGCGATTTAGTTTTCTTTTATCACTCCAACACTACGCCACTCGGCATTGCTGGGTTGATGAAGGTTGCCGAAGTCAACGTTGATGACCCGACTCAATTCGATGCTAAAAGCAACTACTACGACTCCAAAGCAACGAAGGAGTCACCCCGTTGGCAAACCGTCATCGTTGAATATGTCGAAACCTTCCCGCATATCCTCACGCTGGATACGCTCCGCGAAACCTTCAGCCCCGATGATCTCTGGGTCGTCCGTCAAGGGAATCGGCTCTCGGTGATGCCTGTACCAGAAGAAGTCGCACAGAAGATCCTCAAGCAAGCGAAAGGTTAGACTATGACAAATCGGGCTTAATTGTGCAATTTATGACTCACGATTATGACGTTATCAACGCTGCTCAATCTTAGTCAAATCCAACTTGCTCCCGGCAGTTCAATTTCGTTGATGAACATCCCTTGGGAACAGTATCAAGATTTTCTCAACGAACTGGGAGACGATCGCATCACGCGCATTGCTTACAATCAAGGCACACTAACCCTTTCCATGCCCAGCAAACTGCATGAAATCGTTAATCGTTTACTGGCTCAAATCATTGTTACGCTTGCAGAAGAATTAGGTATTGGTTTAAGGAATTTAGGATCTGCAACCTTCAATCGCGAAGACCTCGATCGCGGCATTGAACCTGATAGCTGCTTCTATATTCAAAACGCACATCGAATCATTGGCTTAAACCCTACTATTCCAGAGAATCTACCGCCTGATTTAGCGGTTGAAGTGGATATTACCAGCAACTCAGCCAGTAAACTCAGCCTTTATAAGGCTCTTGGCATTCCTGAACTCTGGGCATTTCAAGGAAACGTTATGACGATTCACATTCTTAGCAACGATCGCTATCTTCAGGTTGCTCAAAGCCAAGCCTTTCCAAGCGTAACTGCCACTCAACTAAACCAATGGATTCAAATACTCGAAACGGCTGACGACATCACCGTTATTCGCTCGGTTCGAGCCTTTGCTCAACGTTCCGTTGGCTGATTTTTAGCTTCAGTTGAACCGTTAGCGAGGTCCGGCTGCGATCGCAGAACTCGCCATTTTGATGAGTCTGTCGTATCCACCTTTACTGTGTACTTCATACAAAACTCCTTGATACTTCCATTGGACTCTGGACATAGTAGTTGCACCGTAGGATGAAGTAGCAATACCCCTGATGCCACGAGCTAGTTGAGTATGTTCAAAGCGGTTATGGTACGAACTTGGAGATACTAATTTACCACCCTTATCGGCTGAGATCGAAGCAACATAAATTGCTGTACCTGTTGTACACTCAGGCACTGTCGCTATTCCAACGTGATAACCTCTTGCAGTAGCCCTAGCACAAATGTAGATTGTATTGGATGCCTCTTTTGAAGTTTGTTCAGGTAGAAGAATAGGAACCTTTGCTTTACTATTTATTTGTCGCAAGACTTCTTGAACAGGAAATTTGTCATTGGCGATCGCTACACTGAAATCCGGACGAAATTGCTGAACAAAATCCATCCACTGTGAAATATTCTTGCCTGTAAGATTTAGAACAGGGACTGCAAGTAGCTTGGGTTCTGATGTAAGGAATCCATCCTTCTCATTCAAGGTCTCACGTTGAACAGTCGTCTCCTCTAAGCGATCTAAACCGAAGGTTTTCATCACATAATAAGCTCGTGAGCAAGTGACCTTAAACCTCCCCATATTTACTGTTCCACCAGCAGCTTCATAGAACCAGTCGATGCCATAAAGATTCTCATCCTGCTGGCAAAAATGATGAGTAACTTCAAACATCTTGGCAACGTGAATGTCATATCGCCGCAACTCACCGCCATAAGCAGAAGTAGCCGTGTCTTGATCAGGTACAACAAACCGGATCGTTGGTTGAATGTCTCTATGAATGCCAAGCCAGCGTAGTTCGGTGATGGGGAAATCAGGTGTAGCGGCGAAGCTGGGTTTTGGTGTCCAAGGAAGCACCATCAACGTTGTCATCGCACACGCCGACGTTGCCCAAGTCAAAACCCGTCTCACTGTCATATCTATCACCTTACGATTCTGAATTATCACACAGAGTACCCCTGTAGAAACCGGGTTTCTGGACAAGAATATGTGATTAAAGCGGTCGATCGCCAGAAACCCGGTTTCTTCCCTCGCAAAAGGAACCATTTAACAGCGAAGAATCGCTATAGTTTGAGCAATCATCCGTTAGGCACATCGCTATGGTCACTACGTTTCAACCTTCCACCGTTCTTGCTCTGGGTACACTGCGGGCAGTCCATCACATCGCCTTTAACGTCAAAGATATGCAGGCATCCCGCCATTTTTACGGCACCTTTCTGGGACTGCACGAGTTGACGGGTGACGAAGTACCAACCACTTTGAAAGATTTGGTGGCTGAGGGCAAGGTTGCCAACTTTGTCACGCCCGATGGTGTGGTGATTGATTTGTTTTGGGAGCCAGAGTTAGCGCCGCCCAACCTCGATCCGCATCAGCAGTTCACCCGTGCGAATCATCTGGCGTTTGACGTTGCGCCTGAAGCATTTGATCAGGTAGTAGAGGTGCTGCAACACAGTCAGGTGACCATTGATCACGGTCCCGTAACGCGCCCAACAGGACGGGGCATTTACTTTTATGACCCGGATGGCTTTCTGCTTGAAGTTCGCTGCGATCCTTAGAGTTTGTTAAAAAATAGCTGCACACTTGGGAGAGCTATCAGCTTTCAGCTTTCAGCTCTCAGCTATAAGGACGTGCCTGAGAGTAAGCCAGTAAACGAGGGAGGTCATATTCTGCTGACCGCTGCTGTCTGCTGACCGCTGACCGCTGACCGCTGACTCCTGACCGCTGACTCCTGACCGCTGACCGCTGACCGCTGCGACACGACGTTATTTCTTTAACCCCCTTAAGGTGCGATCGCAACTAAGTTCTTGATGCTCCGATGGAGCCACTGCGTGAACGCACAAAGGCATCCAATCGCTCCATACCCCGCTTGATAGTGTCCATGTCGGTCGCGTAAGAAAGGCGAATATGATCATCAGCGCCAAAGGCAACGCCAGGAATCAGGGCAACCTGCTGCTCTTCTAACAGCGCATCGCAAAATTCCAGGGAGGTCATGCCCGTTTTGGCGATGCTGGGTAACAGGTAAAAGGCACCATCCGGTTTGGCACAGCTCAATCCAGGAATCGCATTGATGGAGTCGAACATTGCTTGACGACGTTCGGCAAACGCCACTCGCATCGACTCAATGCAGGTTTGGGAGCCTTCCAGCGCTGCGATCGCGCCCCACTGAGCAAAGGTGCAAACATTAGAAGTACTGTGCCCTTGAATCAATGTCGCCGCGCGAATGATCTCGACCGGACCTGCCAGCCAGCCCACTCGCCAACCTGTCATCGAATACGCTTTCGCAAAGCCGCTACTGACTAAGGTGCGATCGTAAATTTCTGGGCTGAGCGCACCAATGCTTACGTGCTTAGCGTCGTCATAGACCAGCTTTTCGTAGATTTCGTCAGAAACAACGAGAATGTCGTTTTTGACCACGACATCTGCCAATGCCGCCAGTTCTGCTGGTGTGTAAACCATCCCAGTCGGATTGGACGGCGAATTGATGATAAAAAGTTTCGTCTTCGGTGTAATCGCCTGCTGGAGTTGGTCTGGTGTGATCTTAAACTGGCTTTTCTCATCGGTCGGTACAATAACTGGTACCCCACCCGCCAGCTTCACCATTTCGGGATAGCTCACCCAGTACGGTGCCGGGATAATTACCTCATCGCCAGCATCAATGATTGCCAGCATCAAATCAAACAGTGAATGCTTACCGCCATTCGTGACAATGACATTCTCGGCACCGTAGCAAAGTCCGTTGTCGTTCTGAAGCTTTTGGGCGATCGCCTCTCGCAGTCTGGGTTCGCCCGCTGCTGGACCATAGCGAGTCTTACCCTCATCCAACGCTTGCTTTGCCGCTGCCACAATATGCGCGGGTGTAGGAAAGTCGGGTTCCCCAGCGCTAAAACTGCAAATATCAACCCCATTTGCTTTCAGTGCCTTTGCTTTCGCATCGATCGCTAGGGTCAATGAGGGAGTAACCTGCTCAACTCGCTTTGCCAACTTCATGCTGCTTTCAGAGCCTTTTCTGCCGTAATTTCGATTGCAATTACGTTCAGAATACCCCAGTTGCTAGAGACCGCGCATGGATTTTGGTTGGTTTGTCAGCTAACCGCCATCAAAGCGAAAGGCTCCCGCAGTAACGCAGAAGCCTTTCGCTGATGTACCAACACACGTTGGTTTGTGCTCAACCGTTAGTCGAGGTTAGGCATGGAAAGTACGGGTTCAGTTTCGCGATCGATCCCCTTCTCAAAGCCAGCAACAGCCGCACGAGCGCGACCCGCGTGCCAGAGGTGTCCAACCAGGAAAAAGAAGCCTACCACAAAGTGAAAACATGCCAGCCAGGAACGAGGAGACACATAGTTGAAGGAGTTAATCTCCGTTGCTACCCCACCCACTGAGTTCAACGAACCCAACGGTGCATGAGTCATGTACTCAGCCGCCCGACGTGCCTGCCACGGTTGAATGTCGTACTTGATTTTGTTCAAATCAAGCCCGTTGGGACCGCGCAGAGGCTCCAACCAGGGACCTTGGAAATCCCAGAAGCGCATCGTCTCACCACCAAAAATAATTTCGCCGGTAGGAGAGCGCATCAGATATTTACCGAGACCTGTTGGACCTTGTGCCGATGCCACATTTGCACCCAAACGCTGGTCACGGATCAAGAAGGTCAACGCCTGTGCCTGAGACGCTTCTGGACCCGTAGGACCATAGAATTCGCTGGGATATGCCGTGTTGTTAAACCAGACAAAACAAGCAGCGATGAAGCCCATCAAGGATAGAGCGCCAAGACTGTAGGAAAGGTACGCTTCGCCAGACCAAATCAAAGCGCGACGTGCCCAACCAAACGGCTTCGTAACAACATGCCAGATGCCGCCCGCGATCAAGAGCAAGCCCAACCAAATGTGACCACCGACAATGTCTTCCAGGTTGTTGACGCTCACAATCCAGCCATCGCCACCAAACGGTGACTTCAGCAGATAGCCAAAAATGACTGCGGGATTGAGCGTTGGGTTAGTGACAACGCGAACGTCTCCACCGCCCGGTGCCCAAGTGTCGTACAGACCGCCAAAAAACATCGCTTTCGCCACCAGCAGGAATGCACCTAACCCAAGGATAATCAGGTGAAAACCAATAATGCTGGTCATTTTGTTCTTGTCTTTCCAGTCGTAGCCGAAGAAGGAAGAATAATCTTCCAGCACTTCAGGACCGCGAACGGCGTGGTAAATACCACCAAAGCCAAGCACAGCGGAAGAAATTAAGTGGAGAACACCGACAACGAAGTAAGGAAAGATGTCAATGACTTCACCACCGGGACCAACTCCCCAGCCTTGGCTAGCCAGGTGAGGTAGAAGGATCAAGCCCTGCTCGTACATGGGCTTCTCAGGAATGAAATGGGCGACCTCAAAAAGAGTCATCGCACCTGCCCAGAAGACAATCAGTCCAGCGTGGGCAACATGAGCGCCCAACAGCTTACCAGAAAGATTAATGAGGCGAGCGTTACCTGCCCACCAGGCAAATCCAGAGGATTCCTGGTCGCGGTTGCTGCCAACGATGTTACTAGAGAGCGTTACCACGTGGGAGTACCTCTTCGGGGAAGCTAAAGTGTTCATGGGGTTGGTCTTGCGGTGCCATCCAAGCACGGATGCCCTCATTGAGCAGAATGTTCTTGGTGTAGAACGTTTCA
>JAESFZ010000146.1_pt1 | contig 125591 bp, 123 predicted proteins | sample 9269561 | NCBI WGS metagenome assembly JAESFZ01 (sample SAMN14515552, study PRJNA621657) | algae metagenome | isolation source: Tildeniella nuda ZEHNDER 1965/U140 and co-occurring heterotrophs from wet... | place: Switzerland: Stansstaad, Zurih | collected 1965-01-01 | reverse complement strand
CCGCCTCGGCGGATGGGATGGATATCCCACATCCAAACCACCCGGACCCATAACCTTGCGCCACGGCCTCCAATACTTCCGAGCCATCGCCAAAGGTTGGGTTCTCAGAGATGTGTGCATGCCGTAGACGAAAGTGGGGGAGAGGTGTCGAGCCCGTAGGGCGAGACGGAGAGGGGGCGCTCAGCGACCTTCGCCGAGCAGTCTTCTCTACGTGAACGTGCAAGAAGCCCCGCCCTACCGCCGCTCTTCCCTGAGATGCGGCTGGCCGAGCGCGCGCGGCTCGTCGAAGCGGTTCTGCGCGCCGGCTCGCAGGCTCGCCCACACCATGACGGCGAGCGTCGCCACATAGGGCGTCATCAGCACGAAATATTGCGGCACCTGCAGGCCGACGGCGGCGATGCGCGGGATCAGCGCCTCGATGCCGCCGAACAGCACCGCGCCCGCCAGCGCCCGCCATGGCTGCCAGCGCGCGAAGATGACCAGCGCGATGGCGATCCAGCCGCGCCCGCCGGCCATGCCGTCGACCCACAGTTTCGCGACGCCGACCGACAGGTAGCCGCCGGCGAGCCCGACCAGCGCGGCACCGACCATGATCGCGCCGTAGCGGTAGAGCGCGACATTGACGCCGGCCGCATCCGCCGCGTCCGGGCCGTCGCCGACGGCGCGCAGCCTGAGGCCGACCATGGTACGTGACAGCACATAGGTGACGGCGAGGAAGATCGGCACCGTCAGGTAGACGACGATGTCCTGCGAGAACAGGATCGGCCCGACCACCGGAAGGTCGGACAGCGGCCCGAGATCGAGCCGGCCGAGCCCCTCCACCGGCCGGTTGGTCCAGCCCTGCTTCGCCGCGATCAGCCCGGTCAGCCCCTGCGCCAGGAAGACGATGGCCAGCCCCGCGATCACCTGGTTGACCCGGAGTGTCACCGTCATCGCCGCGAACACCAGCGACAGCGCGGCCGCGGCCAGCGCCGCGACCAGCAGCGCCGCGAACGGAAGCCCGCCTATGACCAGGAACGCGCCGGCGCCGGCCATGGCGCCCGTCAGCATGAAACCCTCGGCGCCGAGCGACAGCACGCCGGATTTCTCCGTCACGATCAGGCCGAGCGCGGCCAGCGCGAACGGCACGGCGAAGGCGGGCACATTGGCGATCCAGTTGATCAGGAAGTCGACCATCGCGCTATTTCACCAGCCGGATGCGGAAGCGGATGAAGAATTCCGAGGACGCGACCGCGATCACCATGACGGCCTGGATCAGCTGAACCATCGAGCCCGGTATCTGGTAGAACACCTGCAGGCTCTGGCTGGCGACGAACAGGGTGGCCACGAACAGCGCCACCAGCACCGCGCCGAGCGGGTTGTTGCGCGCCATGAAGGCGATCAGGATGCCGGAAAAGCCGTAGCCGACGAAAAAGCTCTGCGTCATCCGGTATTCGACGCCGGCGCTGACGGCGAAGCCGGCGACGCCCGCCAGGGCGCCGGAGAGCAGCGCCGCGCCCAGCGTGACCGCCACCACCGGCAGGCCCATCGCCGCCGCCATCCTGGGATTGGCGTGGATGACGCGGGTGAAGAAGCCGACGCGGCTGACGTCGAGCAGCCACCAGGTGAGCCCCGCCAGCACCAGCGCCAGCGGCAGCGCATAGGTCAGCGTCTGCCAGCCCAGCGGCGCCAGCCGCTCCGCCGCGTCGAACTGCTGCGAATAGGGAAAGCTGCTGCGCGGGTCCTTCCACGGGCCGTAGAGCAGGTGCAGCAGAAGATTGAAGGCGACGTAGTTGAGCAGCAGCGTCGAGATGATCTCGTTGACCGACAATCTTATGCGCAGCAGCGCCGGCAGCAGCATCCACGCCATGCCGCCGAGTGCGGCGGCGAGCATCATCAGCGCGAGCCGCGAAGACTCCGGCCCGACGTCGCCGATGGCGACCGCGGTGGCGGCGATCGAGCCCATGATCATCTGGCCCTCGATGCCGATGTTCCAGAAGCGCACGCGGAAGGCGACCGCCGCGGCGAGCCCGGCGATCAGCAGCGGCGCCGCCTGGGTGAGCACCGCCGAGACGTTCTGCGCGTTGGTGAAGATGGCGACGACGAACTCGTTGGCGAGCTCGGCAAGGCCGATGCCCGACGCCATCAGGATCAGCGCCGAGACCGCGAGCCCGGCGAGCACGCCGCAGGCCAGCACCAGCGCCTGGTACCAGCCCGGCGCATGCTGCCGGCTTTCCAGGCCGAGCCGACCGATGCGGGCGCGGCCCGTCTTGCCGGCTTCCTCCGGCTTGGAGAGGATCGCCATGTCGCGGTGCCCGATGTCAGCCATGATGCACCATGGCGGTGCCGATCGCCTGGCGGTCGGCCGGCGTGTCGAACTCCCGGACGATGCGGCCGCCGCTCATCACCCCGATGCGGTCGGACAGAAGCATCACCTCGTCGAGATCCTCGCTGATCAAGAGCACCCCGGCGCCGGCGTCGCGCGCCTCGCGTAGGCGGCGGTGCACCGCGCCGGCGGCGCGCATGTCGAGGCCGCGGCTAGGGCTGTGGGCGACGACGATGCGCGGCTGCGACGCGAACTCGCGGGCGATCACCAGCTTCTGCGCATTGCCGCCGGACAGCAGCGACGCCTTCTGCCGCAGCCCGCGCACGCCCTGCACTTCGAAGGCGCTCACGGCGGTCGCGGCCTGCGCCTGCGCGGCGCGGCCGTCGACCCGCATCCAGCCGCCGAGGCCGCCCGAGCGCACCGCCTGGACGGCATAATTGTCGGAGACCGAGAGTTCGCCGGCGAGCCCGTAGGTCTGGCGGTCGGCAGGAATGGAGGCGAGACCGAGGTCGCGGCGCCGGCTGGCGCCGTCATGGGTGACGTCGCCGGTGCCGGCGATCGCGATGCGGCCCTGCACCGGCCGGCGCACACCCATCAGGATCTCCGCCAGCTCCGTCTGGCCGTTGCCACCGACGCCGGCGATGCCGTAGATCTCGCCGCGCCGCAGCGCGAAGCTGGCATCCGCGAGCACCCGGTGTCCGTCGGCACGGCAGCCCGCGACACCTTGCAGCGTGAGGATCGGCTCGCCGACGTCTCGCGCCGGATGCCGCTTCTCCGCCACCAGCTCGCCGACGATCATGGAGGTCAGCTCGGCCACGCTGCGCGCCTTCGGATCGGCCGTGGCGATGGTGCGCCCGCCGCGCATCACCGTGACCCGGTCGGCGAAGCGCTTCACCTCGCCGAGCTTGTGCGTGACCAGCACGACCGCCGCGCCCTGCGCCGCCAGCTCGCGCATCATGCCGAGCAACGCCTCGGCCTCCTTGTCGGTCAGCACCGCGCTCGGCTCGTCGAGGATGAGGATGCGCGCGCCCTCGACCAGCACCTTCAGGATCTCGACGCGCTGCTGCTCGGCGACCGACAGCGCGCCGACCGGCCGCCGGAGATCGACCTCGAAGCCGATCGCCTCGGCCTGGCCGCGGATCGCCTGCTCCACGGCGGCGCCGCCGGCAAAGCGCCCCTTGCCGCAGGCGAGCAGGATGTTCTCGACCGCGCTGAAGGCCTTCACCAGCTTGTAGTGCTGGTGCACCATGCCGATGCCGAGCCGCTTCGCCGCCACCGGGCCGTCGATCGCCACCTCGCGCCCGTCGATGCGGATGACGCCGCTGTCCGGCCGGTAGAGGCCGGCGGCGACGTTCATCAGCGACGATTTTCCGGCGCCGTTCTCGCCGAGCAGCGCATGCACCTCGCCGGCCGCGACCGAAAACGACGCGCCGGCAAGCGCCGGGAAGCCGTCGAAGCTCTTCGACACTGCCGCAAGGTCGAGCGCCGCCACCTGCGTCATGCCGGTGGCACCCCTGAACGGCGGGGGCGTCGCGCTGCGGCCGACTTGCTCTCCCTTTCATGGGCAGGGCATGTGGGGTTACCCCCACCCCTAACGCCTCCCCTCAAGGGCAGGGCTATCGCATATGAGTTGTATCGGAGCGGCAGACAGCTCTGCGTCGTCATTCCGGGGCCGCGCAGCGGAACCCGGAATCCAGAGTGCCGACGCTGCTCGAAATGCCTGGATATCTGCGAGGTCTCGCTCTTCCTTCGACACCAACGCTCTGGATTCCGGGTTCCGCTGCGCGGCCCCGGAATGACGATCATCATCGGCATATGCGATTGCCCTCCCCTCAAGGGGGAGGGGAATCTTGTGGCCGCCATGCCGAGCGAAACCATCGACGATTGGCGCCACGCGCAGACGCAAGCCGGTCCCCCTCCCCCTTGAGGGGAGGGGTTAGGGGTGGGGGTACCGGACCAAGCCACGCTACCGGATATCCCATATCCGCCTATCCTACCCTTGCAGGGAGGGTAAGCCGACGGCACCGCCGGTCGGACAGGAGGCCAAACCGTCATCATCGCACGCTGCCGCACGTCACTTCTGGCTGATCACGCCGTCGACATACCAGTCCATGCCCCAGAGCTCGGCGTCGTCGAGCGTTGCGCCGGCGGCGACGCGCTCCTTGCCGTCGCGGTCCTTCATCGGTCCGGCATAGACCTGCAGCTTGCCGTCGACGATCTCCTGGCGCACCGCCTGGACCTTGTCGGCCACCTCCTTCGGCACGGCCTCGCCGCAGCAGGCGATGTCGGTGCCGCCCTCCTTGATGGAGAGGAAGGCGCCGTAGGGGCTGGGCTCCCAGGTGCCGGCCTCGATCTTCTTGATCTCGGGAATGAGGAAGCGGTCCCACACCCAGACCGACGAGCACTGCGTGGCCTTCGGCGCGAACTCGCCGAGGTCGCGATGGTGGCCGGTGCTGAACACGCCCTTCTCCTGCGCCACCAGCTGCGGCGCCGGCGTGTCGACATGCTGGCCGACGACGTCGATGCCCTGCTCGATCAGCGCCTCGGTGGCGGCGCGCTCCTTGACCGGATCGTTCCAGGCGCCGGTATAGACCACCGTCACCGTGGCGTCCGGGTTGACCTGGCGGGCGCCGAGCGCATAGGCGTTGACCGTCCAGTTGACCAGGCCGAACGGGTTGGCCGCGACGAAGCCGAGCTTGCCGCTCCTGGAGGCGCCGGCCGCCGCCATGCCGCACAGATACTGGCTCTCATAGGTGCGGCCGTAAAAACTCTCCAGGTTCGGCCCGTTGGTCGTGCCGGCCGGGTTGAGGAAGGCGATCTCCGGATATTTCTCGGAAAGCTCCTTGAAGGTGTCGGAATAGCCGAAGGCCGAGCCGATGATGACGTTGTAGCCGCGCTGGATCAGCAGCTCGACCGCCGGGCGGATGGCGGTGGCGTTCTCCGGCACGTTCTCCACCACGGGGATGGTGAGGCCCATCTCCTTCTCCATGCGCTGGCGCGCCTCGTCGAGTGCCTGCGACCAGCCGCCGTCGTTCTTCTGCGAGAAGATGACCATGGCGATCTTGGGCGGGCCGCCGAGCTTGAAGGCGGCGCTGGCGGGTGCGGCTGCAGCGGCGACGCCGAGCAGGCCGAGGGCGAGCGTGGTCCTGAAGTTCCTGATCATGATGTTCCCCTTGTTCCGGCCCCGCTTCGGCTGGGCTCTTTTCATCGATCCGCGCCCGCGGGGCGCGGCTGGTCCAATTCAGGCGGCCGCCAGCGCGGCGTGGATCATGCTTGGCGTCAGCGGCACCTGGTGGAAGCGTCCGGCGCCGAACGGCCTGAGCGCGTCCTCGACGCCCGAGGCGATCACCGCGCCGACCGGGATGCAGCCGGCTTCGCCGACGCCCTTGACGCCGAGCGGATTCAGCGGCGACGGCGTCTCCAGGTGCAGGATCTCGACCTGCGGCACCTCGGTGGCGTAGGGCACCAGGAAGTCGACGAAGTTGGCGTTGACCAGGTTGCCGTCGCTGTCGAACTCGATGCGCTCGTACAGCGCCCCGCCGATACCCTGGGCGATGCCGCCCATCACCTGGCCCTCGACGATCATCGGGTTGATCATGTTGCCGCAGTCGTGGATGCAGACGTAGCGCTTTACCTTCACCGAGCAGAGCTCGGGGTCGACCTCGAGGATGGCGCCGTGCACGCCATACGCCCAGGTGGCGCAGGCAGGGCTGTAGTAATCGGTCGCCTCGAGGCCGGGGTGCTGGCCCTCGGCCAGCGCCGGCCCGTCGTGGCGGCTCGCCGGCGCGAATTGCGTCGCCGCCTTGGCCGCCTCGTTGAAGGCATAGCGCAGCGGATTGGTGGCGGTGGCGATCGCCGCCAGCGGCACGGCGCGGTCGGTGCCCTTCACCCAGGCCGCGCCGTCGCGCAGCTCGATGTCGCCGATATCGGCCTCCAGCATGTTGGCCGCCGCCGTCAGCGTCTTCTGCCGCACGATCAGCGCCGACTTGTGGATGGCGTTGCCCGACACCACGGCGGCGCGGCTGGCGAAGGTCGCCACACCCCAGTCGAAGGCTTTCGTGTCGCCCTCGACCAGGATCACATCCTCGACCTTGACGCCGAGCTGGTCGGCGACGATCTGCGCGAACACCGTGTCGTGGCCCTGCCCCTGCGAGGTCAGCCCGGTGTTGACATAGACCTTGCCGGTGATCGGGTGGATCTTGATGTGGCCGCCCTCATAGGGGCCGAGGCCCGTGCCCTCGACATAGAAGGCCATGCCGAGGCCGAGATGCTTTCCGTCGCGGCGGGCCCTCTCCTGCTCGGCAGCGAAATTGTCGACGTCGAGCCGCTCCGCCAGCATCTCCAGTGCCTTGCCGTACTGGCCGCTGTCCAGGCTGACGGCCAGCCCGTCGGCGAACAGCAGCCCGTCGCGCAGCACCGGGAATTCGGCGTCGGCGATCAGGTTGCGGCGGCGGATTTCGAAGCGGTCGAGGCCGAGCTCGTCGGCGAGCTGGTCCATCGCCCGCTCGATGGCGAAGCAGGCCTGCGGCCGGCCGCAGCCGCGATAGGGCGTGATCGGCACGGTCGGCGTGTAGACCGCGGTGAACTCCACCCAGATGTTGGGGATGCGGTAGGGACCGGCGATCGAGGTCGACGCCACCTGCGCTATGGCGATGCCGTAGGGGATGAACGCGCCGGTGTCGTGCAAAAAGCTGTCGCGCAGCGCCACGACCTCGCCGGTCTTTTTGGCGTAGAGCTCGATCGTGTGGATCTGGGTGCGCTCCTGCGAGGAGCCGACGAAATTCTCGCGCCGGTCCTCGATGTATTTGACGGGACGGCCGAGCTGCATGGCGGCGTAGGGCACCAGCAGCTCGTCGGGATAGAACAGCAGCACCTTCTGGCCGAAGCCGCCGCCGACATGCGGCGCGATCACCCGCACCTTGTCCTCGTCGAGCTTGAGGATCGAGGCCAGCCCGCCGCGCACCGAGATCGGCGCCTGGGTGCCGTCCCACACCGTCAGCTCGCCGGTGACGCGGTCGAAGGTCGCGGCCACGGCGCGGCATTCCATCGGCGCGGCGGTCGAGCGGTCGACCCGCACCTTGACCCGTGTGACGTGCTCCGCCCCGGCGATCGCCTTGTCCGGGCTGCCCGAAACCTGCACGAAATGCGCGGCGATGTTGTTCGGATGCGTCGCATGCACCAGCGGCGCCTCGTCGAGGATCGCCTTCTCCAGCTCGATCTCGACCGGCAGCGGATCGTAGTCGACGTCGATCAGCGCGGCTGCGTCCTCGGCCGTATAACGGTCGACCGCCACCACCATCGCCACCGTCTGCCCGACATAGTGGACGTCGCCGCGCGCCAATGGCCGCTGCGTGCGGGCGTCCTTCATCGACGGATGCGGGATGAGCAGCGGCATCTCGCGGTCGAGATCGCCGATATTGTCGCAGATGTAGACCGCCGCGACGCCCGGATGCGCCGCCGCCGCGGATACGTCGATGGCATTGACCGTGGCGCGCGCGAAGGGGCTGCGCACGAAGGCGCAATGCAGCGCGCCCGCAAGCGGGATGTCGTCGACGAACGCCCCCTCGCCGCGCAGCAGCTGCGGATCGATGTTGCGCTGGATGCGTGCCCCGAAGGCTCTGGTCGACATCGCCGCCCTCCCCTACCGCGCGGCCATGGCGCCGGCGGCCTGGCGCACCGCCGCGACGATGTTCTGGTAGCCGGTGCAGCGGCACAGATTGCCGGACAGCATGTCGCGGATGCCCTCTTCCGAAAGATCCATCGGCCGGTCGGATTCCAGATTGCTCAAGATGTTCATGATCATGCCCGGCGTGCAGTAGCCGCATTGCAGCGCGTGGCAGTCGCGGAACGCCTCCTGCAGCGGATGCAGGCCGCCGTCCTCGGCCGCCACCGATTCGATGGTGCGCACCTCCGCGCCCGACGCCTGGACGGCGAAGGTCAGGCAGGAGCGCGCGGAAACCCCGTCGATCATCACCGTGCAGGCGCCGCACACGCCGTGCTCGCAGCCGACATGGGTGCCGGTCAGGCCGAGCTCGTGGCGCAGGAAATCGGAGAGCAGCAAACGCACGCTGACCTCGGCCGAGACTTTCTCGCCGTTGACCGTCAGCGCCACCGCCGCCTTCGGGTCGATGGAGGTCGCCGGCAGCCTCGGCCTGATCGTTCCGCGGTTCATGGGCATGTCCTTCACTTCGCTCTCGACGCGGCCTTCACGACGGCGCGCCGCACCAGCGCCGAGAGCAGGTGGCGGCGATAGGCGTTGGTGGCGTGCATGTCGTCCGGCGCGCTGACCGCATCCGTCGCGGCTTCCGCCGCCGCCTTGATCCGCTCAGGCGTGAGTTCGGCCCCTGCCAGTATCTGCTCGGACGTTTCGAGCCGCACCGGCCTCGAGGCGACGCCGCAGGCGGCCAGCGAGACGCGGCCGGCGGACGGCTCGACGATCGCCGCCACCGCCGCGATCGCATAGTCGCCGTGGCGGCGCGTGAACTCCTCGAAGGCCCAGCCGGCGCCCTCGGGCAGCACAGGAAAATGCGCCTCGACGACGATCTCGTCGGGCTCGCGCGTCGTCGTCATGTGGAACTGGAAGAATTCCTGCGCCGCGACCTCGCGGCGGCCGCGCGGCCCCTCGGCGACGACGCTGCCGCCGGTGGCCAGAAGCACCATCGGCATCTCGGCGGCCGCGTCGGCATGGCAGATGCTGCCGACCGCCGTGCCGCGGTTGCGGATCGGCACATGCGCGACATGCGCCATCGCCTCGCGGATCAGCGGATTGGCGCGGTGCACGGCCTCGTCCAGCTCCAGCTCGCGATGCCGCGTCATCGCCCTGACCACGATCCGGCCGTTCTCGATCGCGATGCCCTTCAGCCCGTCGACATGCTGGATGTCGACCAGCCGCGCCGGGCTGGCGAGCCGCATGTTCATGGCCGGGATCAGGCTCTGGCCGCCCGCAAGCACCATGGCGCCCGGATCGCCGGCGAGCATGGCGACCGCGTCCTTGAGCGTGCGGGGCGCGCAATACTCGAAAAGCGGTGGCTTCATGCTACCTCCCGGCATCCGGCGGCACCTGCGGCCGGACGGTTATGTTCCCTTCGAGGAGCCTGTCCCGGTAGCCCCTCATCGCCTCCAGACTATGCGGACTGCTCATTTGTTGAGCGGATTCTTCTATCCACAATCTGGATATCGCATCCTAAATAGCGATAGGCGACGCTGTCAACAGCTATTGCGGTACGGGCTCGACGAGGCGGCCGCGCCTAGTTCGAAGAGGGCACCGCAACGGTCACCGATTGGCCGCGCCAACGGCAAGATGTGGAAGATCATCAGGGATGAAAGGATACTAGCCGGACCCGCGCGCGCTGTTGACCAGAAACACGCCGGCGGCGATGAGCGCCAGCGCCAGCCATATCCACACCGACAGGCTCTCGGCGAACAGCAGTACCGCAAAGCCGACGCCGACGGCGGTGTTCACATAGCTCATCTGGCTGACATAGACGGGGCCGCCGACCTGCTGCAGGCGGAAGAACAGCCCGTAGCCGACGCCCGTGGCGACGCATTGCAGCGCCACCAGATGCCAGGCGGACGCAAGGCCGGTGCCGAAATCCGGCATCGCCCCCGCGAGCCGCAGCAGGACCAGCGCCAGGGCGATGCCGAGCGCCGCGGCAGCCAGCGTCCAGGCGGCGAGCGGCAGCGCCGCCTGCCCCTTCGGCCAATGGGTGGTGCGGAACACGTTGCCGGCGGCGAGCACCGTCGGTGTGACCAGCGCGACGAGATACCAGGCGAACGGCGCATGCGCGGCATCGCCGCCGTTGCGGGAAAACAGGATGACCAGCGTGCCGGCCATGCCGATGCCGAGGCCGGCGAGCCGCACCAGGTTCGGCCGCTCCAGCGCCAGCGCGTAGACGATGGCGAGCGTGACGATCGGCGCCAGCGACTGGATGATCGCCGGTATGCCCGAGCCCAGATGCGGCATCACCGTCACTACCGCCGTCCACGGGATGGCGAAGGTCAGCTGCCCGGCGATCGCCGCATAGCCGAGCGTCGCCCGGTCGGGCCGGAGCGAGAAGCCGCCGGCCAGCGCCAGCAGCGCCAGCACGACGCTGGCGCCGGCCGCGGTGGCGCCGACATAGACCAGCGACGGGATGCCGGCGGCCACCGCGATCTTGCCGAGCGGGAAGATCGAGCCGATGCAGAAGCCCGCCGAAAACAGCAGCAGCACCGGCTCGAGGTGCCCGGGGCCGCCCGCCCGGCTCATGCGCCTTCCGCCGGATCGATCGGCCGCGCCAGCGACTGGCCGAGCACCGCCTCGCACCAGGCGGCAGCGCTGAGCAGTTCGGCCTCGCCGTGTGGCTTGCCGACAAGCTGCAGGCCGACCGGCAGGCCGCCGGCGCTCCGCCCGCAGGGGATGGAGATCGCCGGGCAGCCGCAGATGGTGACGGCGTAGCCCAGCGCCAGCCAGTCGAGATAGGTCGCGAGCTTCTGGCCGTCGACCTCCCCGACGAAACGCTGCTCGACCGGAAACGGCTCGACCGGCGCCGTCGGGGTGATCAGCACCCCGTGGGTGTCGAGGAAGTCGAGCATGGCGAGCCGCACGCTCGCCCGGCCGGCCTCCGCTCCGGCGAGATCGGCGGCGGTGAGCTTCAGCCCCTCCTCGATGTTCCAGACCACTTCCGGCTTCAGCCTGTCGCGATGCCGCTCCAGCGCCTCGCGGCGCAATGCGGCGAACTGGAAGGCGCGCAACGTACGGAAGGCGCGGTCGCCCGCCGCCAGGTCCGGATGCGCCTCCTCGATCTCCAGCCCCGCCGACGCCAGCCTGCCGACGGCCTCGAGCACCGTCGTCCGCACTGGCTCGTCGACCGCCGCGAGCCCCAGCGTCATGCTGAAGGCGGCGCGGGCGGGTTTGCGCGGCGCCCGTGCGGCCTTCAGATACGATGTACCCTCGCGTGGAAAAGACAGCGGGTCGCGCGGCTCGAAGCGGGCCATGCCGTCCAGCGCCAGCGCCGCGTCGGCGACGTCGCGCGCCAGCGGGCCCATCACCGACAGCACCTGATGGGGCAGCGCGCCCGGCCCCTGCGGCACGACGCCGGGCGTCGGCCTGAGACCGACCACGTTGCAGAAGGCGGCGGGATAGCGCAGCGAGCAGGCGAAGTCCGAGCCTTGCGCCAGGAAGGCCATGCCGGTGGCGACCGCCACCGCCGCCCCGCCGGAGGAGCCGCCGGCCGAGCGCGCCGGGTCCCACGGGTTGAGCGTACGCCCGAACACCTCGTTGAAGGTGTTGGCGCCGGCCTCGAACTCGGGCGTGTTGGACTTGGCGAACACCACGCCGCCTTCCGCCTCGATCGCCTCGACCACGTAGTCGGAGGCTTCCGGCACATGGTCGGCATAGGCGAGCGAGCCCCAGGTGGTGCGCACGCCGGCTATCGCCGCCGAATCCTTGATCGGCCAGGGCAGGCCGGCGAACCGGCCGCGCTCGGCCGGCGGCAGCGCCTCCAGCCGCGCCGCTTCGCTCCTGGCCCGCTCGAAGCAGCGCGTCGGCAGCGCGTTGACCTTGCCGTCGACCGCCTCGACGCGGCGCCGCAGGCTTTCCAGCAGCTCGCGCGGCGACACCGCGCCGCTGCGCAGCCTCTCGACCGCCGCTACCGCCGACCACGTCCACGCCTCGTCGCTCATCGCCGCTTCCTCTTCCAACTATTCAATATCGCATCCATTGAGCGGACAGACATTCTCGCTTATGAGTTGACAAGACTTCAATGCCACGCGGTTGTCCGACTTGAGAGCCACCCCACGCAAATCCGCAGCGGCCAAGCCGGCCAAGACTCAGGAGTCCAACGTGGAGACGGCCGCCGAGGAAGGCGCCGAGGACGCGCTGCGCGGCATGGCGCGCTCCTTCGCCGTGCTCGACTTCCTGGCCTCCTCTCCCGGCCGCGTGGTCGACGTGACGCGCAGCCTCAACCTGCCCTGGGCGACCGTGCACCGCACGGTGATCGGCCTGGAGAAGGCGCAGTTCCTGCGCCGCGACCCCGAGACCAACCGCTACGAGATCGGCCCCCGGCTCTGGCATATCGGCTCGGCCTATCTCGCCAACCACCGCGTGCTGCGCGTCGCCATGCCCTATCTGGCGCGGCTGGAGGGCGAGGAGGGCATCGCCATGCAGGTGGTCGAGCGCATCGGCCTGCAGTCGGTGGCGATCTACTCGCACCAGCGCGTCGACGAGGACATCACCAAGGCCCACTACGGCTACCATTTTCCGCTGCATTGCGGCTCCAAGGGCCTGGTGCTGCTCGCCAATGAGGAGCCGGACTTCGTCGCGGACTATCTGAAGCGCGACCTCGAACGGCTGACGCCCGACACCATCACCGACGCCGAGCGCCTGCGCGCCGTGCTCGACCAGGTACGGGCGGAGGATTTCTCGCTCACCATCGCCGACGTGCAACCCTTCACCGGCTCGATCTCCGCGCCGATCCGCGACGCTGGCGGCCGCGTCATCGCCTGCATCTGCTTCGTCTTCCGCAAGGGCCTCGCCAAGAACGCCCGCCGGCTCGAGGATCTCAAGGACAAGCTGCAGCAGGCCACCCATTCCATCAGCATCGACCTCGGCTGGCATCCGGGACAGCGGTAGCGGCAGCGTTCTTCTCCCCCCTTGCGGGGAGAAAATGCCGACGGGCAGATGAGGGGCCGCGCCGCACGCGGCAATAGTTGTGCCGCCCGTCATCCGGCCCTTCAGCGCCCCATCGCCGATTTTGCTGCGTTCGCCAACCGTCCTGACGCAACCCATTCTTCATCGGCTTTGATTTCTTCGAGTCCGAGGCCTGGATTCCCGACCTCGTGAGCGAGCGATAGCGAGCGGAGAGTGTCGGGAATCCAGGCCTCGGACTCGAAGAAGCCAAAGCCGATGCAGAAAACCCCAAACCATGACATCGGCTGGAATCGATGTCGCATGTGTGAATCGTCTCGCGAACGGGAAACAGCCCTATCTCCGCTCCTCATACGACCCCTGCAGCGACTGGAACGTCTCCGCCAGAGCATCGACCACCGTCTCGATGAACACTTTGCCTGCCTCTGCCGACGCCTTTGTCGGGTCGCCGAAGATCGCCGCGTGCCCGACCTCGGGCCGCGGCCGGCGCGCATAGGTGCGGGTCGGATTGGTCGGCGCCACCAGATCCCAGCCGACCGGCCCGTAATGGGCGCCGGCGAGCCGCTCCATCTTGACCAGGCCCGGCCGCGTGGCGAGCTGGAACGACGCCTCGAACTCGCAGCCATGCCCCATGCCGCCGGGCACCGACTTGCGCAGCGCATTCACTTTCGCGGCACCCGGCTCCCAGTAACTCACTGCCGACACCTTGAAGCCGTATGTCGTGTCCAGCTCGTCGACGAGATGCCGTGCCACCGCGTCGTTGGCCGTGCCGTTCGGCCGGTTGCCGTTGAGGATGATGAGATGCCCGAATCCCTGGCGGACCAGCGCGGCACCGATCTCGAACAGCATCGCCTGGTAGGTGGGGATCGACAGCGAGATGGTGCCGGGGAAGAACTCGAAGGTCTTCGATATGCCGTACGCGACCGGCGGCGCCACCAGCGCGTCGATGCGTTCGGCCAGAAGCGCCGCGATATGGTCGGCCTGGTGCGTGTCGGTATCGGTGGGCATATGCGGCCCATGCGCCTCGGTGGCCCCGGTCGGCAGGATGACGGCGCGTCCGGCGGCGATGGATTCGCCGATCTCCATCTGCGTCATGAACGACATGCGGCGTTCCATAGCGGCTCCCTCCAGCTTGGGCTTGCATCGATCCGGCTTTCGCATAGTATTCAAAATACGGATACGATATCTACTATATAAGCATTGGAACGCGGCGCCGGCAATCGCGTTCTTGCGGAGGCGCCGGCGGTGCGGCGGGTAACGGGGCGGGAAGCGATGCGTCCATTCGATCGCGAGAGCGTGTTTCTCGGCGAACTGTTCAGCGAGATCGCGCAACGCGGCCGCCGATTGCTATGGGGCGGCCAGTCGTCGGCCGCTCCGGCCGGTACGATCGGCGCGCTGGCGGCCAAGCTGATGTCGAGCCGCGGCGAGGCATCGGGCGTGGCGCTGGCGATGGAGTTGCTGAAGGCATGGCGGCAGCTCGACGATGGCGCTCGCCTCGAATGGTTCCGTACGCTCGCCGACCGGTTCGGGCCGGACGAGAAGCGCCTCGACGCCGCCGTCGAGGCCTGGCGCGGGACGCGCTCGGCCGAAGCCGCCTCGCATCTGGCGAGCGCCGCCGAGCCGCTGCGCCAGGAGTTGTTCCGCCGCATCAATTTGGCGCCGGGCGGCACCGCGACGCTGGTCGCCATGCGCGCCGGCCTACTGCGGCATCTGGCCGATCATCCCGAACTCGAAGTGGTCGACCGCGACTTCGTCCATCTGTTCGGCTCCTGGTTCAACCGAGGCTTCCTGCTGATGACCAGGATCGACTGGTCGTCGCCCGCGCACATCCTGGAGAAGATCATCCGCTACGAGGCGGTGCACGAGATTCATGACTGGGACGATTTGCGCCGGCGCCTGCAGCCGGCGGACCGCCGCTGCTTCGCCTTCGTCCACCCGCAGATGCCCGACGAGCCGCTGATCTTCGTCGAGGTGGCGCTGACCACCGGCATTCCCGGCCGGATCGATGGCCTGCTAGCGCGCGACCGCGAACCGATCGATCCGGGCGCGGCCGATACGGCGGTGTTCTATTCCATTTCCAACACCCAGCGCGGCCTGCGGGGAATCTCCTTCGGCAGCTTCCTGATCAAGCAGGTGGTCGAGGATATCGTGCGCGACCTGCCCAATTTGCGCAGCTTCGTCACGCTGTCGCCGCTGCCGGGTTTCGCCGACTGGCTCGGCGAGCGGTTCCGCGAAGAAGCGTATGACCGCGACGGACCGCTCCACCTGCTCGAACGGCCGGACTGGTCCGAGGACGCCGCGGCACGCGACGCCATCGAGCCGGTTCTGGCCGCGGCGGTCGCCGTCTATCTTGCGGAGACGAAGGACGCCGCCGGCCGGCCGCTCGACCCGGTCGCCCGCTTCCATCTCGGCAACGGCGCCCGCCTGGAACGCATCAATGTCCATGCCGACCTCTCGCCCAAGGGGCTCACGCAGTCGCACGGCGTCATGGTCAACTATCTCTACGACCTCTCCTCCATCGAGGCCCATCACGAGGCCTATGCCAACAAGGGCGAGGTGGCGATGTCGCGGGCGGTACGAAAGCTGCTGTCGGCGGAGCGGCCTGTCGGCAACGGCCACCGCGTGACCGCGCCTCCATAACCCCCACCCCTACCCCTCCCCTCAAGGGAAGGGGGACTTTGCGGCCGCCTTGCCGAGCGAAATCGCCGACGATTGGTGCTTTGCCGAGTTGCAGCAATATTCCCCTCCCCCTTGAGGGGAGGGGTTAGGGGTGGGGGTTGTTGTCAAGCGCTACCCCGCGAACGGACGGCGGCGCCCCTTGCCAATGCCGTCGCTGATCGATCAAACAGGCTATCCAACAGGGATTGCGACGACAGATGAGCTGGCTTTATCAGGCGGATCCTTCGATAACCTCCCTGCCCGCGCTGGTCAGCGCCCGCACCGGCGCACTGGACAAGACCTTCATCCGCAATGCCGACGGCCGCGACTTCAGTTTCGCCGATTTCTGGACGCTGTCGGGCCGCATCGCCCGGGCGCTGGCCGAGGCCGGCGTGGAAAAAGGCGACCGCGTCGCCGTGCAGGTGGAGAAGAGCCCGGAAGTCATTGCGCTGTTCCTGGCCTGCGCCCGCGCCGGCGCGATATTCCTGCCGCTCAACACCGCCTACACCCTGGCCGAGCTCGACTATTTCGTCGGCGACGCCGAGCCGAAGATCATCGTCGTCGCCCCGGAGCGGGTGTCGGCCCTGGCCGACCTCGCTGCACGCCACAATGCGACGGTGCTCTCGCTCGGCGTCGCCGGCGACGGCACGCTGATGGACGCGGCGAACGCCGGCGACGGCGCCTTCGCCGACGCGAAAATCGGCTGGGACGACCTGGTCGCCATCCTCTACACCTCCGGCACCACCGGCCGCTCCAAGGGCGCCATGCTGACGCACGGGAACCTCGCCTCCAATGCGCTGGCGCTGGTCGACACCTGGCGCTTCACGTCCGGCGACACGCTGCTGCATGCTCTGCCCGTCTACCACACGCATGGCCTGTTCACCGCCACCAACACGCTGATGCTGTCGGGCGGCACCATGCTGTTCCGGCCGAAGTTCGACGCCGACGAGGCGCTGCGCCTGCTGCCGCGGGCGACCGCCATGATGGGCGTGCCGACCTTCTACACGCGGCTGCTCCAGCATCCCGGCCTCACCCGCGAGGCGACCGCGCATATGCGCCTCTTCGTCTCCGGCTCGGCGCCGCTTCTGGCCGAGACCCATGCCGAATTCGAGGCCCGTACCGGCCACGCCATCCTCGAGCGCTACGGCATGACCGAGACCAACATGAACACGTCCAATCCCTATGAGGGACCCCGCCTCGCCGGCACGGTCGGCAGGCCGCTGCCCGGCGTCGAGGTCCGCGTCACCGACCCGGCCAGCGCCGCGACGCTGCCGGCCGGCGAGGTCGGCATGATCGAGGTGCGAGGCCCCAACGTCTTCAAGGGCTACTGGCGCATGCCGGAAAAGACCGCGGAGGAGCTGCGCGCCGACGGCTTCTTCATCACCGGCGACCTCGGCCGCATCGACGCCAACGGTTATGTCTCCATCGTCGGCCGCGGCAAGGATCTCATCATCACCGGCGGCTTCAACGTCTATCCCAAGGAGGTCGAGACCGAGATCGACCTGATCGACGGCGTGGTCGAATCCGCCGTCATCGGCCTGCCGCACAGGGATTTCGGCGAAGGCATCACCGCGGTGGTGGTGGCGGACAAGGCCAGGGCCCCGAGCGAAGCAGCCATCCTTGCGCACCTGCAATCACGCCTGGCGAAGTTCAAGCTGCCCAAGCGTGTTCTGTTCGTCGACGACCTGCCGCGCAACGCCATGGGCAAGGTCCAGAAGGCGCTGATGCGCCAGACCTATGCGGGGCTGTACGGGTAGGGCTGTAAGGGTAGGATTGCGCACCTCGTCAATCGTGGCGGAGATCGCCTGGCCTGTGCAAAGCGCCCCCTCTCCGTCTCGCCCCTTCGGGCTCGCCACCTCTCCCCCACTGCGTGGGGGCGAGGAACCGCTGCCGCGATGCCGACGCTTCTCCAGCTTGGGTTCCTCGCCCCCACGAAGTGGGGGAGAGGTGTCTCGGGCTTCGCCCGAGACGGAGAGGGGGGTGCTTCAATCGATCGACGTTGAGGTTCCTCGTTTCAATCGATCAATGCCGAGACCGATATCGGCGCCCGCGCCTCAACTCCCCGAGCGCTTCAAATACGACTTCATCACCAGGCCGGCGACCTTGAGCGCGCTGAGTTCGTTCGCCGGCGCCGCCTCGCCCGCGCCGTCGGCGGAAAGCCGCGCCTCGACGTTCCTGACGAACTGGCCGATCAGCACATTGGCCGTCTCGGTGATGATGCCGGTACGGCCGAACTGGGCGATCGGGCCTGCGAGCTGCACGTCGGCGTCGATGTCGACGCGCGTCGCCTCGCCGGCCTCGCTCAGCCGGTAGTCCATCACCAGCTTCGAGCGGCTGCCACCCTTGCGGTCGAGGCCGCGCCCTTCGGCATGGCCCCTATGCGTCGCCGCGTCGGCGCTCACCTGCGCCTCGCCCTCGAAGGAGGCGCCGAACGGCCCGAGCTTGATGCCTACTTTGCCGGCAAAAATCCCGTTGCCCTTGTCCTCGGTAAGTTCGGCGCCCGGCATGCAGGCGGCCACGGCGGGAACGTCCTGGAACAGTTCCCAGACCACGGCAAGCGGCCGGGCGACCTCGAAGGACTGACTGATCTTCATGCCAAGCTCCCGGACCTGCGATCGATTCAGACGACCGGCTTTGCGTACCAGCCGGCGTCCGGATCGGTCCAGCCTTCCGGCCGGGAGATCTTGCCGGCCGCCTTCAGTTCCTCGAAATACGGCCCCCGATCGAACATCGGCGGCGTGCCGCGCCCGGCCGCAAGCGCCGCGCGCCGGGCCGCGCTCGCCGCCGCATCGGCCGCCCATTTGCGACCGCTCTTCGCCAGCACCACGCCGTAGTCGTCATGCGCGGACTCCGGCGACACCAGCCCTGCCTGCACGTCGGCCACCACCTTGTCGACGGGCCGCTGCAGCGGGTCGCCCCAGCCGCCGCCGCCGGTGGTCACGATGGTGATGGAGGAGCCGGCCTTGACCGTGACCGTGTCGCACATGCCGGGATGGCCGGTGTCGACACCGGCCTCGGACACCGACACCTGGTAGTTGGCGCCGGCCTTGCCGCCGTTGACGCCGTAGCAGCCGAGCAGCGAGCGGTCGGCATTGGAGATCAGCCGGCAGTCGCCCAGCATCTTTATCCGCTTGTCGTAGCCCAGCCCGCCGCGGTGGTAGCCCGGCCCGCCGGACCCCTGCTTCAGCCCCAGCCGCTCGACCAGGATCGGGTAGCGGGTTTCCGAGAACTCCGCCGGCAGGTTCTTCGAATTCGGCACGATGTGCACCACGTCGGAGCCGTCCGCCCACGGCCTTCCCGGGCTGCCGCCGCCCAGCACCTCGCGGAACAGATAGAAATCCTGCTGCCTGTTGCCGCCGGTGACGCCCCAGATGCGGATGGTCTCGTGGTCGGCCGGCATGCGCCCTTCGGTCGCCTTGGACAGGCAGGCCGCGAACGAGCCCAGCGTGCGCAGCATCAGGAAGAAGCGCATGCCGGTCGGCTTGCCGAAGGTCGGCGTGATCAGCGTGCCCTTTTCCGGGAACACCACCTCGATGACGTCGAGCACGCCCTCGTTGGAATCGATCTCCGCCGCCCGCTCCGGCGACGCCGCCAGCGAGCGCAGCGTCGGCGCCAGCCATTTGCGGAAGTAGCGGCCCTCGACCTCGTCGAGCGACCAGTTGATCGGGCCCTTGGCCTCCGGGTCGGTGCCGGTGAAGTCGAGCACGATCTTCTCCGGCGTCTTGATCATCCTGACGCGCAGCGCATGCAGGCGCGGCTCGTCGACGCCGTCGGCCTCGATATAGTCCTCGAAGTGATACTCGCCGTCCTTGATTCGCGGCAGGATCTCGCGCCGGAAGATCTCCGCGGTATTCTTCAGTATCTGGTCGAACGCCGCCTCCAACGTTTCGATCCCGTAACGTTCCGCCAGCGTAACGATCCTTCTTGAGCCCAGCTTCGCCGCGCCGATCTCGGCGTCGAGGTCGCCCGCCAGGTGCTCGGACAGCCGCGAGTTGCGCACGATGATCCGGAACGCCGCCTCGTTCAGCTTGCCGCGCTCGTAGAGTTTTATCGGCGGGATCAGCACGCCCTCCATCCAGCTGTCGGTGGCGTGCACCGGCAGGCTGCCCGGCACGGCGCCGCCGATGTCGTCGTGATGGCCGAACACCTGGCTGAAGCCGATCAGCCGCTCGCTGTGGAAGATCGGCACCGTCGTGCAGAGGTCCGGCACATGGCCGATGCCGCCGCAGGAATTGTAGGGGTCGTTCCAGAAGAACACGTCGCCCGGAAAGATCTGGTCGGCGCCGAAATATTCGAACACCGGCTCGACGATCGCCGAATAGGAGCGGCCGGTCAGCTTGCGCCCCTTGGCGTCGAACAGCGCGACGCGATAGTCGTGCTGGTCGCGGATCATCGGCGAGCGCGCCGTGCGCTCCACCGCCGCCTCGATCTCCAGCTCCGCCGCCCGGATGGTGCCGTGGATGACCTCGAGCTCGATCGGCCCGAGCATGGTCTGCCGCGTCTTGTCCAGCATGGTTTCCTCCGCTCAGCCGTTCTTTTCGAGGATGAGATTGCCGTAGGCGTCGGCGCGCATGTCCCAGCCCGCCGGCACCACCACGGTCGAGCCGTATTCCTCCACGATCGCCGGCCCGGCGATCTGCTGGCCGACCGCCAGCTCGGTGCGCCGGTAGAGCGGGCAGTCGACCCAGCCTCCGGCGCGCCAGAACACCTTTCGGCGGCCGAACGGACTTGCCGCCACGCGCGTCGCCGCGTCCGGTTCGAGCGCCGGCCGGTGCTGCATGCCGATCGCCTGGACGCGCAGGTTGACCAGTTCCACGTCCTGCTCGCCCTCGTAGTGGAAGCCGAAGGTCTGGTCGTGGACGCGATGGAAATCCTTGAACATGTGGGCGACCGCGGCCTCGCCCGTGAGCCCGGCGGGGATGTCGACCTGCACCTCGTGGCCCTCGCCGAAATAGCGCATGTCGGCGACGCGGCGCACCTCGATCTTTTCCTCGTCGATGCCCTCGGCGGCGATGTCGGCGATGCCGCCGCGCACCAGCTCGTCCCAGGCCGCCATGATCTCGGCCGTGTCCACCGTCGACTGCCGGCGCACCAACGTGCGGATATAGTCGCGGCGCACGTCGGAGACGTGCAGGCCGAAGGCGCAGAGATTGCCGGGGTTGGGCGGCGACACGATGGTGCGCACGTCGAGGAAGTCGGCGACTTCCGCCGCGAACAGGCCGCCGGCGCCGCCGAAGGCGACCATGGCGTAGGCGCCGGGGTCGCGGCCGCGTGTCGTCGTCACCTGGCGGATGCCGAACACCTGGTTGACCGCGGCGATCTCCAGCGCACCCGCCGCCACCTCCTCGGCCGACATGCCGAACTCGGCGCCCAGCCGCTCATAGGCCTCGCGTGCCGCCTTGGCGTCGAGCTTGATGGCGCCGCCGATCAGCGCCGCCGGCAGCCGGCCGAGCGTGATCGCCGCGTCGGTGACGGTCGGCTTGCTGCCGCCCTTGCCGTAGCAGATCGGCCCCGGATCGGCGCCCGCGCTCCGCGGCCCGACCTTCAATTGGCCGTAGGGATCGGTCCAGGCGATCGATCCGCCGCCCGAGCCGACCGTGACGATGTCGAGCATCGGCGTCTTCACCGGATAGCTCTCGATCATCGAGGCCGAGGTGTACATCGGCGTGTAGTTCTCGATGATGGCGACATCGGTCGAGGTGCCGCCCACGTCGATGGTGAGGATGTCCTTGTAGCCGGCCAGATGCGCCATGTGGATGGAGCCGAGGATGCCGGCCGCCGGCCCGGACAAGAGCATCGTCACCGGCTTCTCGCCGGCGGTCGAATGCTTCACCACCCCGCCGTTCGACTGCATGATCAGGAAGGGTATGTCGCCCGACCGCGAGCGGATGCGGTCGGCCGCGCTCTGCAGATAGGTCTTGCAGTAAGGCTTCACCAGGACGTCGATCAGCGTCGTCATCGCCCGCTCGTATTCGCGGTACTCCGGCAGCACGACCGACGACAGCGACACGAACACGTCCGGGAAATGCTCCCTGATCAGGGCGCCGACACGCTGCTCGTGGACGTCGTTGGCGTAGGCATGCAGCAGGCACACCGCGATGCAGCGCACACCGTCCTCGACCAGCTCGCGCACCGCTTCCAGCGTGCCTTCTTCGTCGAGCGGCTCCAGTTCTTCGCCGGCAAAGTTCATGCGGCCGCCGACTTCGCGCACCAGGTGCAACGGCACCAGCCGCGGCTGCTTCACCCAGAAGAAGGAGTTGCCGTAGCCGTCCGGCACCGATTGCCGGGCGATCTCGATCATGTGGCGGAAGCCGCGGGTGACGACGAGCCCCAGGCCGTCGAACTTGTGCTCGAGCACGGCGTTGGTGGCGACCGTCGAGCCGTGCAGCAGCATGCCGACGTCGGTGTCGCTGCCGCCAACCTCGTCGAGCACGCGGCGGACGCCGTCAAGCAGACCGACGCTGGGATCGGCCGGAGTGGACGGCGTCTTGACTGCGGTGATCCGCCCGGTCGCCTCGTCGATGGCGACCACGTCGGTGAACGTGCCGCCCGTGTCGATGGCAATCCGCAAGCCCATCCGATCTCCTCCGTATCCATATAGTAGATATTGCATTCACATAATGCATATCGTTCGGAGGGAATCAAGCGCGATTCCAAATGACGGATGCTGCATCCTGTATATGGATACGAGTGATTGTCGGATGATCAAGCTGTCCGGAAGGCTTCGGCCGTGGAGGCTTCGCCTTCCTGCCGATCGAGACGCAGCTTCAATGGCGGGTCAAGCTTGACCGATGATGCAGCGCCTTCTCCAGCCCGGGTTCCTCGCCCCCACGCAGTGGGGGAGAGGTGGCGAGCCTGCAAGGCGAGACGGAGAGGGGGTGCTGCCGAACAATCCCAAAGGTCGGGGTTCAAAACCGCTGGCACAATGTTCCGGCGCCTGCCGGCGGTCAGGGCACCAGCACCAGCGATCCGGTCGTCGCACGCGCCTCGAGGTCGCGATGTGCGTCGGCCGCATCGGCGAGCGCATAGCGCCGCGGCGGGTCGAGCGCCACCACCCCCCGGCGCACCGCCGCGAAGAAGCGCGCGACATGCGGCCCGAGCTTCTCCGGCGTGTCGGTGAAATGGCCGTAGTTCGGGCGCGACACGGTGACCGACTTCGAGGCGAAGCGGCCGATGTCCCAGTCGCCGACCGGCCCGGAAGCCTGGCCGAAGCTGACGAGATGCCCGCGCACGCCAAGCGCCGCCAGCGAGCCGGCGAACGTGTCCTTGCCGACGGCGTCATAGACCACGTCGGCGCCGCGCCCGCCGCTGATGCGCATCACCTCCGAGGCGAAATCCGCACCCCGGCCGTAGAGCAGCACATGCTGCGCACCCAGCCTTTCCACCACACGCGCCTTGGCCTCGCTGGAGGTGGTGGCGATCACGGTGGCGCCGAGGTGCCGCGCCCACTGCACCAGCAGCTGGCCGACGCCGCCCGCCGCCGCATGCACCAGCACGACTTGGCCTGGTTTTACGGCGAACACGTCGTGCAGCAGGAAGCTCGCGGTGACGCCCTTGAGCAGGCCGGCCGCGGCCAGCTCGTCCGCAATGTCGTCCGACAATCCGACCAGCATGTCGGCCGGCCGGTTGGCGCGCTCGCAATAGGCGCCGAGCGGCGGCCCGGCATAGGCGACGCGGTCGCCGACCGCGAGATCGCCGACGCCCGGCCCCAGCGCCTCGACGACGCCGGCCGCCTCCATGCCCGGCACGCCGGGCGGCTGCAAAAGGTCGAAATAGCCGGTGCGGCAATAGACGTCGATATAGTTGACCCCGATCGCCGTGTGCCGCACCCGCACTTCGCCGGTTCCCGGCGGCGGCAGCGCGATCTCGCCGGGCTGCAGCACCTCCGGCCCGCCATGCCGTCCGACGACGATGGCGCGGGTGCGGTCCCGTCGCGAAACATCCGAACCTTCCGCCGGCGTACCCCCACCCCTAACCCCTCCCCTCAAGGGGGAGGGGGATTCGGCAACACCGGCTCCAAGCCGAACAACGTCTCCGGTTCGAGCACCCGGAGCGCCGACAGAATCCCCCTCCCCCTTGAGGGGAGGGGTTAGGGGTGGGGGTATGAGGGCGCCGACTTGCGCTCGATCCGCCTTCTCATCGTGACTAAAGGAAACTGCCTGGGGCGCGGGTCTCCCCCCTGCACCGCCAGCCGGACTAGGTAGAGGCAGAGTCCCGAGGACAGGCGCCCGACCAACCAGCCTCCTTATCGCCTCGAACCCGGTCCGATAGATCCCCTCCGTCACCAGCCGGACCAGCTCGTCGCGCCGCTCCACCGGCGGGTGGAACTCCGACGACCACTCCCAGAAGGTGCGGTCCCCGTCCGTCACCGGCTTCAGCGAAATGGCCGCGACATAGCCCATCAGCGGCAGCGGCGCCTCGAGCAGGCAGTAGGTCAGCCGCCGCTCGCGGTCGGACAGCGACAGCAGCTGCTCGCGCAGCTCACCGCCGTCCTTCAGCCGGAAGCGGCGCACGGCGCCCACCATGTCCACCGGCTCGCCGCCCTCGATGGCACTGGTCGCGATCGCCGGGTGCCAGCTTTCATGGCCGTTGAAATCGCGCAGCAGGCGCCAGACCGTATCGACCGGCGCGTCGATGATCGTGCTCTGCCGGACCTTGACCATGCGCCGGGACTATCGCCCGAACCGCTGCTTCAGCGCGGTGAAGGCGGCCTGGAAAACCCCCTGCCCGATCTGCTGGACGAGAGCCGCCTCGCGCTCCGGCGCGCAATCGAACTCCGCCTGCCAGGAGGCGAAGGTGGCATTGCCGTCGGTCACCGGCGTCAGCGCCAGCGTGGCGATGTAATCCGACACACCCATAGGGCTTTCGAGGATCGTGTAGGTGCAGGAAAGTTCGTAGTCCGACAGCGCCAGCAGCCTTTCGCGGATGCGCCCCCCGTCCTTGAGGACAAAGTTGCGGATGCAGCCGATCTGGTCGGCCTTGGCGCCCTGCTCGATGCGGCTTTCGGCGACGAACGGCGTCCAGCTCGGCAGCCCGTTGAAATCGCGCACCACGCGCCAGACCTCGGCGGCGGGAGCTGCGATGACGGTGGAGATGAAGATTTTGGGCATCAGAAAATTTTCGACGAATGAGGAGTTTGTGGACGCTTTCGCTCCTTCGCACCCCCCTCTGTCCTGCCGGACATCTCCCCCGCAAGGGGGGAGATCGGCAGCTTTGTTCTCCGCGCTCTTCCTGCAACGTTGGCGATTGGCGAAACCAAAGCGGCCGGCCGATCTCCCCCCTTGCGGGGGAGATGTCCGGCAGGACAGAGGGGGGTGCGACGGGGCGCCATCCTGCGCGACCAGCCCCGCTCACCGATCGCGGTCGTCATCGTCGTCCTTCGCCGCCTTCGGCTTGCCGTTGCCCTTCTTCTCCCGCGACAGGCTGGCGATGTCCTTGGCATCCCTCAGCACGTCGGTCATGCGCCCCAGCGAGCCGCCCTCGATGCCGATCTCCTTCATCAGATTGTCGATCATCGGCGCCTGCACGCGGTAGCGCAGCGCCGAATCGATCACCTCGTCGGTGACGTTGCGCCCCGAACCGCCGGCAGCGCCGCCGGTCATGCCGTCGACGTGAAGGATCTTGATGCCCTCGATCTTCTCCATCGGCCTGACGCTCTCGCGGATGATGCCTTCGAGCTTGTCGATGATTTTTCCGCGCGTGCGGCTGGCGCGCGCCGGCTCCGAGAGCATGTTCTCCGCCTCGTTGAGCTGCCGGTGGCCGGCGGCGTCGATCTCATAGCGCTGCGCGGCGGCAAGCGCTGCGATCTTCTCCGCTTCGGCGGTGGCTTCCGCGGCGATCTTCTGCGCCTCGGCAAGGCTCTTCGCCGCCCGCATCCCCGCCTCCGCCGCGGCGGTGACGCGCAGGGCCTCGCGCTCGGCCTCGCGGCTGGCACCGATCAGATCGGTCAGCTTGCGCCGCTCGGCGATCTCGCGCTCGCGCGCCGTCAGCGCCTGTTCCTCGGCCTGGATGGCCTTGGCGCGCACCGCCTCGGAAGCGGCGATCGCCGACGACCGCTCCTGCGTCTTCTTGGCGATGTCGATCGCCTTCTGGATCTCGGCGATCTCGACATTCTGGTCGCGGGCGATCGCCAGTTGCCTGAGCTCGCGCTGGCTGATCAGCTTAGCTTCCTCGATGCCGCGCTCGGTCTGGATGCGGGCGCGCTCCACCTCCTCCGCCGAGGCGATCTCGGCCTCCTCGAAGGCCTGCCGCTTGGCGATCTGCAAGGCTTCCAGATGCCGCTCGCGGGCGATCCGCACCTCGTCCAGCGCCCGGTCCTGAGCGATCCGCTCCGCCTCGGTCGACTGGTTGGCGACGATCTCGGCGCGCCGCTTCTCGGCTTCCGCCTTCGTCACCTCCAACGCCTTGGCGGCAAGCGCGATCTGCCGCTCCAGCTCGACGATCTCCAGCGCCTTCCTGCGCTCGATCTCTAGCCGGCTCTGCGCCTGCTCGCGCTCGATGCGCGCCGTCTCCAGCGCCAGCTCCAGCGCGATCTGCTCGCGCTCGGTCAGCTCGCGCGTCTTCAGCTCGGCCTCATCCAAAGCCCTACGCCGCGCGATCTCGCGCCGCTGCGTGTCCTCCTCGCTGCGGATGCGTTCTTCGGTGATGGCGCGCTCCTGCGCCAGCCGCGATTTCTCCACCGCCTCGCGGGCGGAGAGTTGGGCCTGCTCGGCCTCCTGGTCGCGCACCGCCCGCTCGCGCGCCAGCTCGGAGCGCTGCGCGGCGCGGCGGATCTCCACCTCGCGCTCCTGTTCGAGCCGCGCATATTCGCTCTCGCGATCGATCTCCAGCACCTTGCGCTGGGTGTCGAGGTTCTGGTTGCGGATGTCGACCAGCGTGCGCTGCTCGATCTCGTTGCGCATTTTTCGCCGCGTCTCGATCGATTCGGTGAGCTGCGTCAGGCCCTCGGCGTCGAAGGCGTTGGACGGGTCGAAGAATTCCAGGCTGGTCTGGTCGAGGTCGACGATGGCGACGCTCTCCAGCTCCAGCCCGTTGGCGGCGAGCGATTCGGCGGCGAGAGCCCGCACCTTCTGCGCATAGTCGCCGCGCTGTTCGTGCATCTCCTCCAGCGTCATCCGCGCCGCCACGGTGCGCATGGCAGCGGCGAATTTTCCTTCCAGCAGCTCGCGCAGCCCGTCCTCCTGGAGCGTCCGGCGCCCCAGCGTCTGCGCCGCAGCCGCGACCAGCTCGCGGCTGGCGCCGACGCGCACGAAGAACTCGGCGATCAGGTCGACGCGCATGCGGTTCTTGGTGATCAGCGCCGTGCCGTCCTCGCGCCGCACCTCGATGCGCAGCACGTTCATGTTGACCGGCGTGATCTCGTGCAGCACCGGGATGACGAAGGCGCCGCCGTTCACCACCACCTTTTCGCCCAGAAAGCCGGTGCGCACGAAGGCGGTTTCCTTGGTCGAACGCCGGTAGAGCCACCGCAGGATATAGACGGCGATCGCCACGACGATCGCGACGATGATCAGCCACAAGAGAAAAGTGCCGAACGTCTGCGCGGCCATCAAATTGTCCTCCGAAACGAGAAGCGGTCGGCTGGCGACCGGAGATAGTCAGTGGCTTGCGGCGGCGAGTTCTTCAGGGTTCGCGTTTCTTCGCACGCCCCTCTGTCCTGCCGGACATCTCCCCCGCAAGGGGGGAGATTGGCCGGCCGCTTTCGACGCGCCCATGCTGCGTTGAAGATTGGCGAAACCGCATATGAAAGCCAATCTCCCCCCTTGCGGGGGAGATGTCCGGCAGGACAGAGGGGGGTGCGAAGGAACGAAAGCATCTCCATCACGCCCTCCTCTGCATCTTCGGCATCACGCCTTCGAATGCCGCGATCGCCGCGTCGACGAACGCCGGATCGTTGATGTGGGCCTTGACCCGCATCACCTGCCGCGTCGGCGACACCCGCACCGTCCGCTCGATCGCCTCGAACAAAGCATTGTCGGCCTCCGGGTCGTGGAAAGGCTGCCCCGGCGCGTCGAGCAGCGACACCCCGCTCTCCGGCAGCAGGAACCGCACCGGCCCGTTCATCCGGTTCAGCCGCTCGCCGATCCACGCGCCGAACGCGCGGTTCTCGTCGCGCGTCGTGCGCATCAGCGTCACGTTCGGATTGTGGATCACGAACTTGCGGCTGCGAAACCGTTCCGGAACCGTGTCGCGCGGCCCGAAATTCACCATGTCGAGCGCCCCCACCGAGCCGACATAGGGCAGGCCGGTGCGGATCGCCGCACCAAAACGGTCCTCGGTCGCCGGGAACACGCCGCCGACGATCATGTCGGCGACTTCGGTCGTGGTCAGGTCGATGAAACCCGAAAGCAGCCGGGAATCGCCGAGATTCTCCATCGCCCGCCCGCCGATGCCCGTGGCGTGGAAGACCAGGCAGTCGTAGTCGCTCTCCAGCCGCCTCGTCACCGCCTGCACCGCCGGCGTGGTCACGCCGAACATGGTGATGCCGACCGCCGGCCGCGCCAGCTTGCGCCTCGCCTCCCACTGCTCTGCCGTCGGCAGCTGCGCCACCATGCCGGCCATCGCATGCGCGGCGTTGGAAAGCACCGCCTCGGTGATCGAGTTCAGCCCCTGCACGTCGGCTACCGAGTGGACCATGGTGATGTCGGCGCCGCCGACATATTTGCCGACGTCGCCGGCCGCCACGGTCGAAACCATGATCTTCGGCACGCCGACCGGCAGCACGCGCATGCCGGCGGTGGCCAGCGTCGTGCCGCCCGAGCCGCCGGCCGAGATGACGCCGCCGATGCCCGGCTCCCGTTCGATCCAGCGGGCGAAGGCTTCGGCCATTGCCGCCACCGAGCCGCCGCGGTCGCCCGACATCACCGCGGAGGGTCCGCCGCGGTGCATCGCCGCCACCTGGCCCGCCGGCACGTCGGCGCTCGAAGGCTTTCCCGAAGTCGACAGGTCGACGGTCCTGACCGGTATCTTCAACGCCTTCAGCCGCTCGGCCATGAAGCGCAACTCCCGGCCCTTGGTGTCGAACGTCCCGGCCACCAGCACCGTCCGCCCGATCCGCTCGGCGAAGGGGATGGCGAACACCTTGCCCAGATCGTCAGCAGGTTGCGTCTTGTCCACCGCCGCCTGGCGCATCGCCGCCACCGGCACGTTCCAGCGGTTGGGCAGCTCGGTGACCGGTCGGTAGACACCGTTTTCGCCTTGCATCGGCGCCGGCCCAGCCGCCGGCTGCACCCCCGCCCGCTCGATCCGATAGACGTCCGCGAGCTGCGAGGCTGCCTGCGCGGCCACCGCCGGCGTCACCGGCTCCTCGTCCGCATGCCGCCCGACGCCGAGCAGGCGCTGCTGCAGCTCGCGGTCGGCGGCCAGCGCCTTGGCGTCCATGATGCGGTTGACGCGGCCGTTGACCATGATCGCCACGCGGTCCGACACCGCCGTCGCCACGCCGATGTTCTGCTCGATGACGAGGATCGCCATCTCGCCTTCCCGGCCGAGCTCGACCAGCATCTTTTCGACCTGGTCGACGATGACGGGGGCGAGACCCTCCGTGGGCTCGTCCATGACAAGCAGCTTCGGGTCCGACAGCAGCGCCCGCGAGATCGCCAGCATCTGCTGCTCGCCGCCGGAAAGCTGCGAGCCGCCATTGTTGCGCCGCTCGGCCAGCCGCGGAAAGGTCTGGTAGACGCGCTCGACGGTCCACGCCGCGTCGCGCCGGCTGCCGGCTGCCAGCCTGAGATGCTCGTCCACCGTCAGGCTCGGCCAGACGCGCCGTCCCTGCGGCACGTAGCCGACGCCGAGCCGGTAGATCTCATGCGGTTCCAGCGACGACACCTCGCGGCCGTTCACCCGGATCGAGCCGGAGCGGGCACGTTTCAGCCCGGTGATGGTGTTGCACAGCGTGGTCTTGCCCATGCCGTTGCGGCCGACCACCGACAGCACGCCGCTTTCCAGCGTCAGCGACACGCCCTGCAGCGCATGGCTCTCGCCGTAATAGACCTGCAAATCGTCGATCCTCAGCGCCGCTTTTCCGGCGGGGGCGGAGCGCTCAGCCATGCCGGCCTCCCAGGTATATCTCCTGGACCTGCGGATCGGCCTCGATCTCGCGCGGCGTGCCTTCCTTGAACAGGCGGCCGTTGTGCATCATCGACACATAGTCGGACACGCGCAGCGCCACGTCGAGATCGTGCTCGATGATGATATAGCCGATGTGCTTCGGCAGGGCGTTGAGGATGGCGACGAGGTCGCGCCGCTCGGTCGGCGACAGCCCCGCCGCCGGCTCGTCGAACAGGATGAAGCGCGGCGCCCCGGCCAGCGCCAGCGCGATCTCCAGCTGCCGCTGCTGGCCGTGCGACAACGTCGCCACCGGCACGTCCCTGATCCCCTCCAGATGCACGGCGTTGAGGATCGATTCCGCCTGCGCCATGTTCACATCCGCGGTGCTGGGCCTGACCAGCGAGAAACGCCGGCGCGACACGCCGCGGCAGGCGAGGAAGATCGAATCCAGCACCGACAGGCCCTTGAAGAGCTGCGAGATCTGGTAGGTGCGCCGCAGGCCCCGGCGAATGCGCTCGTGCGGCGGCAGGTCGGTGATGTCCTCGCCGAAGAATTTTATCCGCCCCGCCGTCGGCATGAAATCGCCGGTGATGGCGTTGAACAGCGTCGTCTTGCCGGCGCCGTTGGAGCCGAGCACGGCGCGCCGTTCGCCGGCGGCGATCCGCATCGATATGCCGGTCAGCGCCACCAGCGCCCCGAAATGACGCGCCACGCCGTCCAGCTCCAGCGCATCGGCGCCGGTGCCTTGCAAACGTGCTGCGACGGATTCAGACATGGCCGCTTTCGACCCACCGATCGTGGCGCTCCTCCGCACCCCCCTCTGTCCTGCCGGACATCTCCCCCGCAAGGGGGGAGATTGGCCGGCCGCTTTGGTTTCGCCAATCGCAGGCGTTGCCGAAGAAGCGCGGAGAGTGAAGCTGCCAATCTCCCCCCTTGCGGGGGAGATGTCCGGCAGGACAGAGGGGGGTGCGAAGGAGCGCCACGATCATTTTCTAAGCTAATCGCTCACTCGCAGCTCGGATTATCGCGGCTGACCGCGCCCAGCGCCTTGAACTCCTCCTCGGGAATGCCGAGCGTCTGGTTGACCTGCGGCACCACCTTGATCAGCTTGTTGAGCAGATTGCCGTCCGGCCCCTCGACCACTTCGGTCAGGTAGATGTCGGCGATCGCATTGCGGTTCTTGTCGAGCGACACCTTTCCGGTCGGCGTGTCGAAGGAGAGCTTCGCCAGCGCCTCGCGCAGCTTCGCGCCGCCGTCCGATACGTCGCCGTTCACCTCGTTCAGGCCGAGGATCGCCGCCTTCATGTTGATGTAGTAGGCATGCGCGAACAGCGACGGCGACGGGAAGGCGTTGGGCTGCTTCTTGTAGGCCTCGGTGAAGGCAAGCCAGGCCGGCGCGTCGTTGGTGTCCGCCGTCGGGCCGGCGGCCGGCGTGCCGATCAGCACCTCGCGGGTCTTGCCCTGCGAGGTCAGCACCGTCTGGTCGACGGTGATCGAGCCGCCCACCAGCGGCGCCGAACCGCCGGACTGCTGGTACTGCGTCAGGAAGTTGACGGCGTCGGCGCCGCCCAGCGCCACATAGATGGCGTCGACGTCGTCCGGCAGCGCCGCGATGACCGAGGAATAGTCCTTGTTGCCGATCGGCACCCAGGACTTCGACGGCACCTTGCCGCCGGCCTTGCAGAACTCGGCCATGAAGCCGAACACCTGCGTGTAGGGGAAGGAATAGTCCTCCGCCACGACCGCCACGGTCTTGTAGCCCTTGTCGTTGAAGGCATAGGTGCCGAGCCCGGCCATCCACTGCGCGCCGTCGGTGCCGAAGCGGAAGAAATTTTCCGCCGGGTCGCGGAAGGTGGTGTCCTGCGCCGCCGAGGCGCCGTTCAGGAAGGTCACGCCGGGCTGCGTCTTGGCATAGTCCTTGACCGCGATGCCCTCGTCGCCCGACAGCGGCCCGACCAGCACCTTCACGCCGTCCTGCTCGACCAGTTTTCGCGCCGCCCGCACCGCGCTGTCGGGCGAGGCGTCGGACGAGCCTTTTACGATCTCGATCTTCTTGCCGCCGGCGGTGCCGCCGAGTTCCTCGACCGCCGTCATGGCACCGCGCTCGCCGTCCTCGCCGAGCACCGTGAACGGCCCCTCGAAGGTGGCGAGCAGGCCGATCTTGATCGTGTCGTCCTGGGCGAGTGCCAGCGACGGCGCCGTCAGCCCCGTCGCCAGCGCCAGTGCAAGCAGGCTGCGTCTGTGAAGTTTCATGGTTTTTCCTCCCTTGTTGACCATGGATGTCGACGATTTGGACCTCACGGCCCGGAGCGCAGCGGCTGCTGCGCCAGATGCGGCTTGAGACGGCTCCAGAGCCCGAGCAGGCCGTCCGGCGAGACGAAGACGATCGCCAGGAAAACCAGCCCGATCAGCGTGTTGAAGCGCTCGGCCCCGACGATGTCGATGGCGAAGGTCTGCATCAGCACCACCACCACCGCGCCGAGGAACGGTCCGACCGGATGCTTCAGCCCGCCGATCACCGCGATCACCAGCACGTTGATGGCGGCCGCCACGTTGATCGTGCCCGGCGAGACGCGGCCGTTGAACCAGATCAGCAGCACGCCCGCCAGCCCGGCGATCAGACCCGCCAGGAACCAGGCGAACACCTTGTGCGCGGTGACGTGGTAGCCGATGGCGCGCATGCGCCGCGGGTTGTCGCGGATCGCCTGCAGCGTCAGGCCGAAGGTCGAGCGCGAGCAGTAGAGCACCGCCGCATAGGCGAGCGCTGCGCACCCCAGGCAGAGATAGTAGAACGGCACCGGATCGCGCCAGTTGACGCCCCAGAATTCCGGCGCGCGCAGGCCGTTGAAACCTGGAAAGCCGTTGAAGATGGTGTAGTTCTGCTGGGCGAAATAGAAGGCCGCCGTGGCGATCGCCAGCGTGATCATGATCGTGTAGATGCCCTCGGTCCTGACCGCGATCCAGCCGATCAGCGCCGATGTCGTCGCGGCGAGCAGGACGGCGAAGGGCACGACGATCCACCACGGCCAGCCGAAGCCGTGCACCCCCGAATTGTTGAGCCCGAGGATGGCCACCGCGTAGCCGGCGACGCCGGCGACCGTGATCTGCGCCAGGCTGACCATGCCGCCATAGCCGGCCAGCACCATCAGAGACAGGCCGATCATGCCGAAGATCAGCGAGTAGCCGCCGATCTGGGTGAGGAAGAAGTCGGAGGCGAAAGCGGGATAGAGCAGCAGGACGGCAGCCAGCGGGATCTGCGCGGCGCCGATCCGGTCGATCACCGTCGGCCGCGCCGGGGCGCCGGGGGCGGAGACGACGGCGGTCATCGCGCCTTCCCCATGATGCCCTGCGGCCGGATCGCCAGCGTCACCACCATGATGACGAAGGTCAGCACCACGCCGTAGGTCGGGAAGTAGACCAGCCCGATCTGCTCGGCGAGCCCGATCAGCAGCGCGCCGATGGCCGCCCCGGTGATCGAGCCCATGCCTCCGACGATCACGACCACCAGCGACGCCAGCAGGTAGCGCACGTCCTCGCCCGGCGCCACCGACAGCGCCGAGCCGCCGACCACGCCGGCGAAACCCGCCAGCCCGGCGCCGACCGCGAAGACGATGGCGAACACGGCATGCACGTTGACGCCCGATGCCGACAGCATGGCGCGGTCGTCCACCCCGGCGCGGATCATCATGCCGACGCGGGTGCGGTTGAGCATCAGCCACAGGCCGACGCCGATGACCACCGCGGCGACGAGCACGACGATGCGGTAGAACGGATAGGTAAGGAACACCGACGCGCCGTTCGACCGCACGGCGGTGATGATCGGCAGCGTCACCGCGCCGTCCAGCCAGGCCGGCGTCGCCAGCTGGTAGGTCTGCCCGCCCCACACGGCGAGCATCAAATCGGCCGCGACGATCGAGATGCCGATGGTCACCAGCGTCTGGCGGAGATCGTCGCCCTCCAGCCTGCGGAACACCAGCACCTGCATGGCGACGCCGACCGCCGCCAGCACGACGAAGCCGGCCGCCACGCCGAGCAGCCATGAGCCGGTGCGCGCCCCGACTTCGTAGCCGATATAGGCGCCGAGCAGGTAGAGCGATCCGTGCGCCAGGTTGACGTTGCGCATCAGCCCGAACACCAGCGTGAAGCCGCTCGCCACCAGGAAATACAGTCCCGCCAGCGTCAACCCGTTGAGCACCGCGCTGACGAACGCCTTCTTGGAGATCAGCACCGCGTTCAGCCAGGCCGGCCAGACGGCGAAGATCATCCAGGCGACGACGGCCGCGACGATCAGCCAGAAGAAGCCCCACGCCTGCCTGCGCGTGATGCCGCCCTCCACCGAGGTGCGTGGTTGCTCGAAGAGGCTCATGCGAGGAGCCTCAAGGAACTGGGGGACAGTTTACTTTTTTCGGCCCGCGCGACGTCTGAACTGCCGCGGCCTTTCTGCCGAAAGAAAGTAAACTGTCCCCGGCCGCACTCCGTCCCGCCCCCCTCTGTCCTGCCGAACATCTCCCCCTCAAAGGGGGAGATTGGCAGCTTCACCGCTATCGCTTGCCCTGCAATGGCGATTGGCGAACCCAAAGCGGCCGGCCAATCTCCCCCCTTGAGGGGGAGATGTCCGGCAGGACAGAGGGGGGTGCGACGGAGTGCGGCCATCGAGTCGACCACCTACGCCGTCAGCCTGCGCCGCGCCTCGTTCATCTTCGGCGCGCGGTGGAATTTTCCGTCCTTCATGATCGCAAGAATCCGGTTCCTGTCCTGAAGGATGCGCACGTCGGCGATCGGGTCGCCGTCGACCAGCAGCAGGTCGGCGAGATAACCTTCCTTGACCATGCCGAGTTCGTCGCTCATGCCCATGATCTCGCCGCCATATTTGGTCGCCGCCAAAATCGCCTCCATCGGCGAGAAGCCGAGCATGGTGACGAAGGTCTCGATGTCCTTGGCGTTGGTGCCCTGCGGCGTCCAGGCGAAGCCGTAATCGCCGCCGATGCAGATCCTGATGCCGCGCCGGTGCATCTTCTTCATCGTCTCGACGCACATCTCCAGCTCGCGCTCATATTCCATCGCCACCGGCGATCCGGGCTTGATGCCCCACGGCTCGGCATAGCGCGCCGTGTTGATCAGCCAGGCGATGCCGGGGGCCACGAAATGCCGGTCCTTCGCCGCCTCCAGCATGTCGAGCGCCTCCTCGTCGGCGAAGGAGGCGTGGTAGATGTTCTGGATGCCGTGGCGGATGCACTGCTTGACCGATCCGGAGGAGCGGGCATGTGCCGACAGCACCTTGTTGCGGCAGCGCGCCTCGGAAGCGGCCATCGCCACCTCCTCCTCCGACATCGGCGTCTCTTCCGCGCCCATGCCGGTCAGCGCCTCGCCGGAGAGGTTCAGCTTGATCGAATCGACGCCGTATTTGATGAGCTGGCGCACCGTGCGCCTGATCTCCTCCGGCCCCGACACGACAAGACCGAGGTTCAGCCCCTCATGCGGGATATGCGAGGGCGCGGCGTCGCCCAGCCCGCCCACCGTGGTGATCTCCGGCCCGGCGGCGAGGTAGCGCGGCCCGGGGAACCGCCCCTGGTTGATGAATTTCTTCGCCACCACATCGAGCCGCGGCTTTGCGGCGGCGGCCCCGCGCCCGGCGGTAAAACCGGCATCCAGCACCAGCTTGGCCATCTCCATGGTGACCAGCATGTGCTCTTCCAGCTCCATCATCTGGATCGGGTCGATGCCGGGCGCGTTGTTCCAGGAGAGATGCAGATGCGCGTCGATCAAGCCCGGCATCAGCGTGGCGCCCATGCCGTCGATCACCGTGGCGCCGCCCGCCCCGCCATAGCCCGACGACGAGCCGAAACGCGACGAGCCGCGGGTGATCTGCTTGATGCGGTTGCCCTGCACCAGCACCTCGCCGGTGTAGGGATACTCCCCCGTCGCGTCGAGGATGCGCACATTGGTGAAAAGCGTGCTGGCGGAGCCGTTGCCGCTCCAGCCATTGTTCCAGTCGTCCGCCATGTCTTCCTCCCGATGGCTGCGCCAGATTCGTCGCGTCTACAGTCGCGCCGCCCTCATCGGCCCGGCATCATACCCCCACCCCTGACCCCTCCCCCTCAAGGGGGAGGGGGATTTTGCGGCACCGCCGTCTCGCGCCGAACCTCGACATTTTCGGCCCAAACGGCAGCGGCGGAGTTCCCCTCCCCCTTGAGGGGAGGGGTCAGGGGTGGGGGTATGATGCCGGGCAGTTTCCTCAAGGCTCGATCCTCACCCGAACCGCCTGATAAAATCGGCCAGCCTGCGGCCGCATTCGCCCGGCGCCTCCACCGTGGCCCAGTGGCCGCAGCGGTCGAGCGAGGAGAATACGGCCCCCTTGATCTTGTCGGCAAGCGCCTGCGCCACGCCCGGCGGGTTCACCGTGTCGGCATCGCCGGTGACGAGCAGCGCCGGCGCCTTGATGCGCCTGGCGTCCACAGCCTGCGCCCTGGCCAGCGCCTCGCAGCTCAGCGCATAGGATTCCGCGTCCTGCCGCGTGATCGATTCCCGCACGAAGGCCGCCGCCGCCGCAGAATGCTCGCGCGTATGCGCCGATATCGCATTCGCCACGATCTGGTCGGCGATGTCCGACATCCCGCCGGACCGCGCCAGCCTCGCCCGCCCCTGCAGCCCGTTGCGCGTCGCCTCCGTCGGCTCCGCCAGCGCGCCGAACAGCGTGAGCGAGGCCACCTGCTCCGGCCTCTCGGCGGCGATCTGCTGCGCCACGATCGTGCCCATCGAATGGCCGACCACATGCGCCTTCCCGACGCCGGTCGCCTCCATCACCCTCAGCACCGCCTGCGCCATGCCTTCGATCGTCAGCGGCTCGACCGGCCGCGGCGAGCGCCCCGATCCCGGCAGGTCGACCCGCACCACCCGGCAGCCGGAAAGCGCCCGCATCTGCGGCTCGAACATGTTCGACGTGCCGCCCAGCCCGTGGATCATCACCACCGGAAAGCCTTCGCCAAAAACCTCGGCGACGGCCGGACCGACCGAAACCGTCGTCATTGCGCCCGCTCCGTCACGAAATTCTCCAAGACGCCGATGCCGTCGATCTCGACCCGCACCGTGTCGCCGGCCTTGAGATATTTCGGCGGCGAGAAGCCGATGCCGACGCCGGCCGGCGTGCCGGTGGCGATGATGTCGCCGGGCTTCAGCGTGATGCCCTGCGACAGCGTCGCGATGATGGTCGGGATGTCGAAGATCAGCAGCGGCAGCCGCGAATCCTGCCTGAGCTCGCCGTTGACGAAGCAGCGTATGCCGGTCCGCTCCAGGTCGATCTCGTCCCGGGTCACCGCCCACGGCCCCATCGGGCAGAACGTGTCCTGCGACTTGCCGATCAGCCACTGGCTGTATTTTCCCTGCAGGTCGCGCGCCGTCACGTCGTTGACGATGGTGTAGCCCCACACATGGTCGAACGCCCGCTCCCGCGAAATCCCCCGCCCCTCCTTGCCGATGATGACGGCAAGCTCGGCCTCGTAGTCGATCGCCGCCGACACCGCCGGGTCGATCACCACGGCTGCCCGCGTCGCGATCACGCTTTCCGGCACTTTCGAGAAGATGATCGGGTTCTGCGGCACCGCGCCGGCCGAAGCACTCGAATCGAAGCCGCTTCTGGCGAATTCGTGCGCATGCTCGTGATAGTTCTTGCCGACGCAGAAGATGTTGCGGCGCGGTTTCGGGATCGGCGCCTCCAGCGTCACCTGGGCGAGCGGGATCGGCGACAGCGTGCGCGGCGGGCCGGCGCCGTTGAGATCGATCAGCGCCAGCACGCCGGCCTCGGCGCGCTCGACCGGCAGGTCGAACGGCGCGACGCTGGCGCCGCCAACATCGACGAGGCCGACCCGGCGCTCGCCGGCGATCGAAAACGTGGCTACCCGCACCGATACTCCTCCCGACCGATCTATTTGAGCCTTTAGTGAACCAATTGCAGGCTATTTTGATCAGGCTAGCGTCGATTGGTTCCTTTCGCAAGCCTCCCCCTTACCAATGCGGCTGATTTTCTCGCAAACGGCCGCTCCATCTGCCGAATCCTTGTGGACCGGCGCTCCGAAGCCGGTTAAATTGGTCCACTATCGGTTCAGATAAGAGGCTCCCGATGCCGAAGCTGGTTGCCGGCGACATCGCATTGGCGCTGAAGAAGCGGATTTCCGACGGCGAGTGGGAGAGCGGCCGCATGCCGCCGGAGCGCGATCTCGCCGGCGAGTTCAAGGTGGCGCGCAACACGGTGCGCCGCGCCGTCGGCCTTTTGGAGGAGGACGGCACGGTGGTGCGCCAGGTCGGCCGCGGCACCTTCCTCGCCGCGCCCGACCCCAATTCGCTGGCCGCCGTGGTGGCGCGCATGGAGGGCACCAGCCCGGCCGACATGATGGAGGTGCGCCACCTGCTGGAGCCCGCCGCCGCCGCCTTCGCCGCCACCAACGCCACCATTGGCGAGCTGAACGCCGTGCGCGACGCCTACCGCACCGCCTGCGAGGCCACCGACATGCCCGGCTTCGAGCATTGGGACGCGGAATTCCACCACCGCATCTTCGCCTGCTCGCGCAACGAGTTCTTGAAGGAGTTGCACAATCTCATGCGACTGTTGCGCAACCAGTCGCCCTGGTTCGAGATGAAGAAACGCTCCTTCTCGGAAGAACGCCGCCTCGCCTATTGCGACGAGCACGAAAAGATCGTCGACGCGCTGCTGCGCCGCGACCCCGAAGCGGCGCGGACCGCCATGCTGGCGCATCTCGGCACGGTGGCGCGGAACCTGCTGGGGCGGTGAATTCGTCCTCGAACCCGGCGCGGCACGGCTCGGCGGAACGCATCTCGTCTCGACATGCGCCGCCGGCGGCCGGCCTCCCCGTCGTTTGACGACAGGGCAGAACGGCGATCAGATAAGCTTGTTGTCCGCCGCCGTTTGCCGGGCGCGACGGCGCGTGCCGTCGGTATCGGCCTTGCGGTTTCGCTCCACAGCGGCGTCCTGGATCTGCTCAGAGCCCTGGTCTTCGGGTTCCTTGGACAAGGGCGGCGCTTCGACCGTCTTTTTATAAGAGATCATTGGATGTGGCTCCTTGGGAAATGTCCGCGGCTCAATCCGCTCGCAACGGCATTCCGGGCTCAGGTCGCGAGCGCCACGGCACAGCCTTCGGCGCCGCGCCTGTCGGGCGATGTCTGTCCCGGCATCGTCGCCCAGCCGCCGGCTTCGACGAACTGCCGTCTCTTGTAGGTATCGGTGATGGCGTTGAGTTCGACGAGGCGCGCCGCCGAAGCCGGAGCGGCCTTGAAGCGCTCGGCACACACGACCGACGCCAGGTCCCCGCGGGCGACATCCCCGGCCGCAGTGGCCGCCATGCGCGACGTGCCGCCGGTAACCCAGCCGCCCCAGGTGAATCCGACGATCATCGTGGCAACCGCAGTGGCGGCGCAAGCCCATACGAGGGCCGATTTCGACGGCTTGTAGTCTTCCCAACGCTGGGCGAGCGATGTCTTGCTGCTGCTCTGCATGGCCATGGAACTGCTCCGTTGTGGTGATATCCCGGCCCTGCCCGCTTTGGCTGTTGCCGGCAGGCATTCGGGCGTCGGGATCGATGACAGGTTACGCCCACGCCTTGCGCGCGCGTCGAATGACGATGCGGTCGTGGAGTCGCCGGAATTCCGATGAGGATTCTTTCCGCAGCCGGCGCATAGGGCGACCGCTTCTCTCCATAGCGCCTTTTGCGCTTGAATGATAGGATTACTGAAATTTTCTTGAAAAACCCAAAATCCTAAAAAAACAATTCGAGAAGGTCGGAGAAAAACTACATCCAGACGAGAGGATGACACGCCTCTTATCGCACAAAATTCTCGGATTTTTATTTTTTCATTACGTCTGTGCGCCGCTCTATACGGGATTTTTCCTTGTTTTAATCGACGCTTTCGCCTATGTATGGAGTTCGTTGATTTGGCCGCCTTGGCTCTCGCGGTGTCAGAGACCTCAGACCCGCCACTGACTACCGAATTCTCGAAAGCGAATTGCAGCGCCGATCCTGGCGCCGCATGCCGCTCCGTTCGAACCTTGGAACGCGCGCCGACCACGGATGTACTGGCGGCATGGTTCCGGTTCGGATTGGAGCGATGCAGGATGCGCCTCCGCGCGGTCCTGCGGAGGACTGCCGACCATGAACGCTCGTACCACGCAGACGGTTGTCCATTTCCCGTCGGCATTCTCGCTGCCGGGTTTCGACGCGCCGCAACCGCCCGGAGACTATCTCGTCGACCATGACGAGGAAGTCATCGACGGCAACTCGCGGATCGCATGGCGGCGCGTAGCCGCCTTCATCCACCTGCCGGCGATCGCGAGCCGGGCTTCGACGCGGCATCTCGTGCCGCTCGACCCGGCCTTCCTCGATGCCGCACTGGCACAGGATCGGACAGGATCATGACCGCCACGACCCGGCGTACCGCGCGGCCGATCCGGCATGAGGCCGCGTCCCATCGTTTCGCGGTCGGGCAAACCGTCCGGCTGAGGAACGACTTTGGGAGCTTTCCGAAGGATTCGGAAATCTATCGCATCACCGCGACGCTCCCGCCGAGCGGAAACGCACCGCAATACCGCATTCATAGCGACGGCGAGCGTCACGAACGGGTGACGACGGAAGACAGCCTGCAGCCGGCGGACACGTCGTCGGACGGAGCAAACCTCATCGAAAGGACGTTCGGCGATGGCTAAGGAACAAAAGCGCGGCAACCGCGAGATCCGCAAACCGAAGCAGGAAAAGGCGCCGCCGAAAGCGGAAAACACGTTCGGCAACCAGATCAAGCTCGCCGCGAACGCCAACGGGATCCGCGGCAAGACAAAGGGCTGAGCCGCCACACCGCGGAGGGCGGGCGCGCCGATGAAGATCGTGATCGAGTTCTACCGCACTCGCTGGCAGGACGACGCTCGCGCGATCCTCGGGCGCGAAATGGACGAGGCGGCCGATGTCGAGGGCGCGATCAGGATCGCGCGCTCTCTGTCGCGCACGCTCAGCATGCCGCAGCGGCCAGATGCCGTGTCGATCGCCGATATCGACGGCAACGAGATCTATTCAGGCAGGCTCGACGCCGCCAGTTTTTGAAGAAAGGCCACCATCATGCACGTTCTTGACAATGGAACCGACAACGGACGGCACGCGCTGGCAATCGACATCTGGGAAAATGAAGGCGGAACCTCCGGCGACGATTCCATGGATCATCATTATGGTCGCCGGGTCGAAGCGGACGGCACCTGGAGCATCTATCACGTCTTCACGGGCGTCCCGGCCGACATCGGCGGCGGTTCGATGACCGGCCTCAGCCGGTCCGCCGCCACCACGGGCATGACGTCTCTCAACCTTCGCAACGAGCACCGCCGCAGGCAGCGGGTCGAAGGGTATGCCCGGATGTCCGGCGAGATCGGAGCGGCGCGGTCATGACCCTGGGCTTTCCCAATCCGAGCCGCAGCTTCGACGAGACGAGGAACGCGGTCCGCTTCATCGGCCATGACGGCATGTTCGAAGTGCCGTTCTTCATTGAGGCCGGCGCGCTCGCGGGACCGCTTCGAGCGCCGGGCAGGACCGGGCCGGGCGAAGCCGATTGTCTCGCCGCCTTCGACGCGGCCCGCAGTTCGATCCATGAGGTCGCCCGCAAGGCCTATACCCATGGCCGCCGCCCCTCCTACACCCTGACCGCCGCCGATTTCCGCTGACCCAAGCCGGCGCATGCGGCGTTCCAATCCTATTCCACCCCCATCACCAGCCCCTCGATGTCGTGCTTCTGCGTCACCGGCACGAGTTCCTCGACCACGCGGCAGACCAGATGCTCGCGCACCCTTGCCGGCAATGCGTCGTAATAATCCTGCGTCACCATCAGGTCGTGCAGCTTGTCGTGGCCCGCACCCGGCGCGTCGACGCCGAGCACCATCACCGGCCGGGCGATCGGCGAGGGATGCGCCGTGCCGCGATGCACGGTCAGCGCCGAACGGCAGGAGATGTCGCCCATTTTCGGGTATTTCTTCACGCCTTTTGCCGAAAACTGGCCCCAAATCTCCTCGGGCGGGAACATTTCGTGCTTCCAGCCGCGGCCGTCGACATACTGCGTGCCCGGCGCCACCTCGAACGGCCCCATGTCCTCGGTGACGTCGACGCCGGTCAGGTTGAAGGCGAGCGAGGTGATGCGGCGGTCGCGATAGGTGTCTTCAGGCGAAGGGAAGTCGCGGTGCCAGGGCTGGTTCTTCGCCCCCTGGAACGGCGTGTCGAAGCCGATCTCGACGATTTTGTAGTCTGGCCCGAGCGCCGCCTCGCACATCGCCACCACCCAGGGATGGGTGGTCAGTTCGACGAAGCCGGAAAACTCCTGCGGGTGGATTTCCACATACCAGCGGCGCGGCCCACGCCCGACCGCACCGCCCGGGCGCTGGATCGCCTTCCAGAACGCCGTCATCATGTCCTCGCGCATCGCCTCGGCGAAGTCGCGGCTGAAGGCGCCTTTCCTGCCGACGATGCCGTCCGCCGTCAGCGTGGCGATGTCGGCCGAAACGTCGATGGCGGCCGCGGCCGTGTGAACGGTCATGGTTTTCCTCCCAGGTTCGTCCCGCCGCTGGTCATACGGCGCTGATGAGCGCTCATATTATGAGCATGGGTTCGGGTTTGCAATCGCGGCGGCGGTTCCTCGCCCCCACGAAAGTGGGGGAGAGGTGGCCCGAAGGGCCGGAGAGGGGGGCCTCGTCACAGGCAAATGCGGGTCGGAACCTTGGGGGTATAAAAAGCCGGCTCAGCCTCAGCGTCGCAAAAGCGCCGACACCGCCACCAGAACCCAGCCGGCGACCAGCAGCGTGCCGCCGGCCGGTGCGGCGTAGGCGAACAGCCGCTCGCCGAGAAAGTCGCGGGCAGCCAGGTCGCCGCAGAACAGCACCAGGGCGACGGCCAGCACGTAGCCGCCCAGGCGCGCAGTCCTGAAAGCCAGCAGCGACAGCCCGATCAGCGCCGGGGCATGCACCAGCAGGAAGGTCGCGGCGGTCTGCAGGTTCGCTCCGCCCCGATGTGCCGCGGCGGCCGACAGGGCGACGCCCAGCGCGCCCGCCAGGCCGGCGAGCAGAATCAGGATGCGGTCGGCAGTGTCGGTCATCTGCAAAAGGCTCCGGGCACACCGCCGCTGCTGTCCGGCAGGGATCGGGACGATGGACGCTTGCGCTGCCCGGCCGCCGATCCCTGCCCTATGCCTCGCCTATCCGCCGCGGGACCGTTGCGCCAGCCGGCCGATCGCCGCACCGGCCGGCCCCCACGGAAACCTCGCAAGAACCCGTGCGTTTGACTGGAAGCGACGTTACGGTTGGAATGGCGGAAAATGCAGGCAACACGGAGAATGATCATGGCAACGCGGACCCGGCGGCCCGGCGACCCTCTCGCCGCGGCGGAGGCAGTCTTCAAGCGAAAACCGGCACCGGCCGTGCAGGCGCAAGCGCCCATCCGCAGCGCCGCCCGCGAAACGGTGACGCTGCGGCTCGAGCGCGACGTGCTCGACCATTTCCAGGCGGACGGGCCGGGCTGGCAGGAGCGCATCAATGCTGCACTGCGGGAGGCGGCCGGCCTCGGCGGTGCCGGCGACACCGGCAAGCGCCCCGAGGAGCTCGACGCCTCCAACGACGACTAGCGTCGCTGGGCGACGCTCCGGCCAGCAGCCATCCGGCGCCGGCTTCGCGCTCTTGGCAAGCAAAATGCCCCGGGAAGAGCCGGTTTCAGCGGTTGTGCGCAAATTCCGCGCCTCGCAGGCCGGTTTCCGGAGGCAGACCGTTGATTTTGCTGGACGATTGCGCGCCGCGACTCCGGCACGCAGGAAATTCATCCCCTTTTCAGCGATGCCGACAAGAAAAAAGCCCGTCGGTGGGAACCGACGGGCTCGAGAAAACCGGCATTCTGGGGGAGGAGGAGGGGAACGAATGCCGGTCCTTGTCGCCGCGGCTGGGAGGAGAAAACCGCAGCGAAAACCGATGTTTACTGGCGGCCCTTGGCGGCCACCACGGTGATGTCGGCGCGGCTGATGCCGAGGTCGGCGAGCTCGCGATTGGAAAGGCGGCTCAGCTCGTTGACGGTGTCGCGATAGCGGCGCCAGTTGCGGTAGTTGCGGATGATGTTCATGGTTGGTCTCTCTTTTTTCTTGCGTGCCGATGTTCTCGTTACGACGGTGAGATAAGAGACCGCCCTTCGAATTTGAATGGATGCCTTTGCATGGTTGCAATGCACAAATGCAAGGCTGTATGCCAGCGTTTAAGGCAGATTGTGCCACGTTTGGAGGCGGTTCACTCCTTGTGCGGCGCAATATCGCGATGCGCCGCGACGCCGTCGCAGAAGGCCTCGACGATGAAGGTGATCTGCGCCGCGACTTCCGAGGGCGGCACGCCGAGGAAGCGCCGCTGCTGCCCGAGGCTGACGATGCCGTGCACGGCCGCGAACAGGGCGCGCGCCACCAGCGCCAGGCGCTCCTCCGTCTCGGCCGGCAGGAGCAGCCGGAGCGGCCTGACGACGTGGCCGATCAGCCGGGCGTTCTCCGCCTCCCGGCGCGCCGCGAAGTCGGGGCCGGCACGCGCGCCGAGCTCGAAGATCGCCGACCACAGCAGCGGGTTGTCGATGACGAAGGCGAGATAGGTGCGGCCGAGCTGGACGAGCTGGCGCTTGGGATAGCCGCCGGCCTCCGCCGCAAGCGCCCCGGTGACCGCTGCTTCCAGCCGCTCGGCGGTGCGCGAGTTGACGGCCGCCGCCAGCGCATCCATGTCGGCGAAGATGTTGTAGATGGCGCCCACCGCGCAGCCCGCCTCCGCCGCCATGTCGCGAGCCGTCAGCGAGCGATAGCCGGTTTGCGCGATCCTGCGCTCGGCCGCCTCGATCAGCGCCTGGCGCAGCCTTTCGCGTCGCTGCTGGGTCTTACCCGTCAATCGCTCTTCCTTCATCCACCCCATGAACAGCGTTCAAATAATTCTTGAACGCCGTTCAGAGTTATGGCAGAGATAACGTGAACGGGGTTCAAGTCAAGGGATCATCAGGCAATGGCGACGCTCTACACGCTGAAGCCGGCTTTCCAGGCGAGGCTGCGGCCGCTGGTGAGGCGGCTGGCCAGGGCCGGCGTGACGGCCAATCAGGTGACCGTCGCGGCCGCGCTGCTGTCGTTCGCCGCCGCCGCGATGGTCGTGGCGTTCCCGCAGGGGCGCGAAATCTTCCTGCTCATCCCGTTGGCCCTGTTTCTGCGCATGGCGCTGAACGCCGTCGACGGCATGCTGGCGCGCGAGCACGGCCAGGCTTCGACCTTCGGCATGTACCTCAACGAGTTATGCGACGTCGCATCGGATCTCGCCCTGATCCTGTGCTTCGCCGCCGTCCCGGCCTTCCCCGCCTGGGGCGTCGTCGCCTTCGCCGTCGCGGCGGTGGTCGTCGAATTCGCCGGCGTGCTCGGCATCCCCGCCGGAATCGGCCGCAACTATGCCGGGCCGTTCGGCAAGAGCGACCGCGCTTTCGCGCTCGGGCTGCTCGCCGTGTTGCTCGCCGCCGACCTGCGGACTGCCGCGATAGCGCCCTACGTGTTCCCGGTCCTGGCGCTGCTGTCGCTCGCCACCATCGTCAACCGCGTCCGCGCCGGCCTGCGGCCGACTGCGTGACAATCGTCTCCACACGGCAGAAGACCATGAACGGGTTGCGAAGCTTCCTCTCCCGCCAGTTGCGCCGGACGAGTTCAATCGGCCTGTCGGCGCTGGCGCGGGCGATCACCGGGGTCAGGCCGATCTGGATCGGCAGCGCGTCGTCGGAACGCCAGCGCATCTATTTCGCCAACCATGCCAGCCACGGCGACTTCATCCTGCTGTCCGCCTGCCTGCCTGAACAGGAGCGCCAGCGCACCCGCGCGGTGGCCGCGGCCGACTACTGGGGCAAGTCGCGTCTGCGCCGCTTCATCGCCGAGGACATGCTGTCGTCCGTGCTCATCCGTCGCGACTGGAAGGAACCGGCGGACAATCCGATCAACGCCATGCTCGGCGTGCTCGACCAGGGCTATTCGCTGATCCTCTTTCCCGAGGGCACGCGCAACATGACGGAGGACGAACCGCTGCTGCGCTTCCGCTCCGGCCTCTACAATCTGGCCGTGGCGCGGCCGCGGGTCGAGCTGGTGCCGTGCTGGATCGAGAACATGTCGCGCGTGCTGCCGAAAGGCCAGTTCCTGCCCGTGCCGCTGCTCTGCCGCGTCGTCTTCGGGCCGCCGATCGCGATCGGCGACGGCGAGGATCGTTTGGATTTCCTCAACCGCGCGCACGCCGCGCTGCTTGCGCTGAGACCGCACCGGCGGGGGGACAGGAGATGATGCGCGAGACCACCCTGCTCTTTCTCGGCCTGGGCGGCGTGCTCGTGGCCGCGAGCCTCGTCTCGGCGCTGCTCGCCTGGCGCTCGGGCGACCCGGCCAGCCCCGTGCTCGTCAATCTCAACCAGCGTATTCAGGCCTGGTGGGTTATGGTGGCGCTGATCGGCGTCGCCTTCATCTTCGGCATGACCGGCATGACCGTGCTGTTCGCGCTGATCTCGTTTGCGGCGCTGCGCGAGTTCGTGACGCTGACGCACACCCGCCGCGGCGACCACTGGGTGCTGCTCGCCATGTTCCTGGCGATCATACCGTTCCAGTACTGGCTGGTATGGACCGCCTGGTACGGCCTCTTCACCATCTTCATCCCGGTATACTGCTTCCTGCTGATGCCCGCAGTGACCGCGCTGCAGGGCGATACCGAGCGTTTCCTCGAACGGGTGGCCGCCCAGCAATGGGCAGTGATGCTGGCGGTCTACTGCGTCAGCCACGTGCCGGCGCTGCTGACGCTGGAGATCCCGGGCTTCGAGGGACGCCACCTCCTGCTCGTGGCCTTCCTGATCATCACCGTGCAAGGCAGCGACGTGCTGCAATATGTCTTCGGAAAGCTGCTCGGCCGCCGCAGCGTGGCCCCGGGGGTGTCGCCGTCGAAGACCTGGGAAGGCCTGGTCGGGGGAGTGGCGTCCGCATGCCTGCTCGGCGCCGGACTGTCCTTCCTCACGCCGTTCACGGCGCTGCAGGCGGCGGTCGTCGCCTTCGCCGTCTGCCTGATGGGCTTTCTCGGCGGGCTGGTCGCCTCGGCGATCAAGCGCGACCAGGGCGTGAAGGACTGGGGCCACATGATCGAAGGCCATGGCGGCATGCTCGACCGCGCCGACAGCCTGGTCTTCGCCGCGCCGGTGTTCTTTCACATCGTGCGGTATTTTTGGACTGTGTAGGGCAGTAGGGCAGTAGGGCAGTAGGGCAGTAGGGCAGTAGGGCAGTAGGGCAGTAGGGCAGTAGGGCAGTAGGGCAGTAGGGCAGTAGGGCAGTAGAAGGGAACGCGAGTTCACGCAGACGTCAACCTTTATCCCGGTGGGATAACCGGTATTCATCGATGCGCGCTTAACCCGCTGTTCCCGAGAGGGAGACTCCTACTGCCCTACTGCCCTACTGCCCTACTGCCCTACTGCGTGATCACGATGCTGGTGTTGGTCGGCCCGAACGTCTCGACCAGGCCGTAGAAATCGGCGGCGTCGCTGGGGTGCAGCCTTATGCAGCCGTGCGAGGCGGGGCGGCCGAGCCGCTTTATGGCGTCGGTGGCATGCACGGCATAACCGCCGTGAAAGAACACCGAGTGCGGCATCGGCGCGTTGTCGTATTTGCGCGAGTACCACATCCGGTGCATGCGCGTCGGCCTGAACGAACCCGTCGGGGTCACGTAGCCCTTCCCCGCCGTGGACACCTTCCAGGCGAAGGTGGGCCGGCCGTCGATCGACACGTGCATCGTCTGCGTCGACAGCGACACCTGCGCGACGAGCTTTCCGCTCGACGCTTCGGCCGCGCCGGCATCGAGAAGCAGCGCCATGGCCGCCATCGTTCCGGCGGCGGCGATGTTGATGAGTTTCGCCGAAAGAATCCTGCTCATGTCCCGGTCCCTCCCCTCGTCTTTCCGGGCGGGCTTATCGCAACGTCATGTTTCGATTATATTTCGCTTGTTTGTCGCTCCGTTTCGATTTTGTATCCGATTTCGCCCGAATTTGCCCGAAATGAATAAATAATCTGGACAAGTTCGGTCACATATGGTCATTGAAGGCTGCACTTCGGTTTCCATGCCACTATCCGGTCGCCCGGCAAGGTGCCGCATTCCAGGGCCAAGAGGCTTGGTAACGCGAATGCAACAATGCCTCATCGTTGCGGCATCGTCCCGATACATCCGGACATGATTGTGCTCAGTAACGAAAGTGGACTGAAGAACGCATGCGGGGGAGCACTTACCTGTGGCTGAAGCGGGTCGTCATCGCGACGGCAGCCCTGGCTGTGATCGGCCTTCTGGCCGATGCGGGCCGGGCAGCGCGGACGGAAGACGGCGGCGCAAGCCGGTTGCCGGCCGAGCCGGCAACCCAGATCGGGGAAATTCCCGCCGCTTGAGAAAAGACGGCCGGTGGAGGTTCGGCGTTGAACCTTCCGCGGCCCCGCGCGTTAAGGCGGCGTCGACGATCCGACACACCTGCGCCGACACGGTTTCAAATGCACTCGGCTCATCGGATCATCGCGGAGCGATGCGCCGGTTTTGGGAAATTGGACATGAACTCCAAACTCGCCTCGGGCGTCCTGACCGCCCTGATCTATGTTCAGGTCGTGCTGTGTTTCGCGGGCGCCGCCACCGTCCTGCTGCGGGATCGCGTCAGCGCGCAGAATGTCGCCGCCGAGACGGTCGTGCCGGCGGACGCCGTCCGCCTGTAGAAGCGCACGCCGATCATTCCGGCCAGTCGGCCGGCGGATCGAACCGGTATCCGGTTCCGCGGATCGTGACGATCGTGTCGGTGTCGAGCTTGCGGCGCAGCCGCACGATGCGCGAATCGATCGACCGGTCGAACGCCTCGGTGCTCTCGGCCGGCGCCGCCGCGATGATGTCGTCGCGGCTCAGCACCTTGCGCGGATTGGCGAGGAACAGCTTGAGCAGCGCCACCTGTCCGGGCGACAGCTGCTCCTCCTCCCCGGAGCGATGCATGACCAGGGCCGAACGCACGTCGACGGTGGCGTTCTCCAGCGAGACCAGTTCCGGTCCCGGCCTGCCGCGGCGGACGAGCAGCCCGGCGATGCGAGCCGCCAGCTCGCGCATGTCGGCCGGCGCATCGATGACATCGGCCGCGCCCAGTTCGAGCGCGAGCACGGTTTCGACCAGTTCGGTCCTGGTGCGCAACAGCACGACGCACGGATCGGACTCGCCCTGCAGCCGGCGCAGCAGGCTTAAAACCGCCGCCGACGGCAGTTCGTCGCCGAGCACGAGCACGTCGATCCGCGGTGATGCCAGCAGCGGCCGAAGTTCCCATTCCTCGTCGGCGCGACGCACGTCATAGCCGCGCCGATCGAGATAATCGCCGAACTGTTCGGCAAATGCTTCCGGGAGACAAGCAAGTGCAACCGTTGGTCTTCGCGTCATCTTTATCCCGATATTCTGTCCGCAACGCGAACCCGACTGGACATCATGTTGCAACCTAATCTAGTTTCCGGCAAATTTGGAGGCCAGACGGACCTGCGCGCCAGAATAGCCATCGTCGAGGACGAGCCCGACCTGCGGGAGGCGGTAGCCGAATATCTCGGCGCCAACGGCTATGACGTGACCGCGCTGGAAAGCGCCGACGCCATGCGCGCCGCCGTCGAGACCTCTTCCTTCCATCTGGCGATCCTCGACATCGCCATGCCCGGCGAGGATGGCCTGTCGCTCGGCCGCTGGCTACGCTCGAGGATGCCGGTGGGCATCATCTATGCGACGGCCGCCGGCACCGCGATCGACCGCATCGTCGGCCTGGAACTGGGCGCAGACGACTACATGGTGAAGCCGTACGAGCTCAGGGAACTGCTGGCGCGCGTGCGCAGCGTGCTGCGCCGGGTCCCGCCGCCCGAGGAGATTCCGCCGCACCGGACCGCCGGCGAAGAGCCGGCGCGGCGCGCGGTTGCCTTCGGCGACTTCAGCGCCGATCTCGATGGCCGGGTGCTCACCGGCAGCGGCGGCACCGTGATAGAGATGGCCAAGAGCGAATTCGACGTGCTGGAGGTTTTCCTGTCGCGCCCGAACCGCCTGCTTACGCGCGCCGCCCTGTCCGAGGCGATCGGCCTTGGCGAGGAGCCGGAGACGTCCCGCGCCGTCGACATCCGCGTCATGCGGCTGCGCAAGAAGATCGAGGCCGATCCGGCCAATCCGCGCTACCTGCGCACGGTACGCGGCGAGGGTTACATATTCGCGTTGCCGGAAGACACGCACTGAGGCGGACCAAAGCCGCCGGAGACTGCACCGATGCATGAACGGGACATCCGAGAGGCTGCGAGGCCCGGGGGCGACGGCACCACCGTGGCGGCGCTCCGGCTGACCCGTCTGCTGCGGCAGGCGCCTGACTGGCAGCGGGTCGTACCGGAGGTGCTGGAGGCGCTCGCCCGCGGGACGGACAGCCATCGCGGTATCCTGTTCCGGCTGCGCGAACTGCCCGACAAGGGCTTTTCCCAGTCGATCGCGGCGTACTGGGCTGACGAATCGCTCGAGGGCATCGCCGGCTCCCCGACGACGATCAGCCAGGAGATCGCCGAAGCCGATCCACTGCTGCACCGCCTGTCGACCGAGGTGCGGCAGGGCAAGATCTTTACCGGCCTGACCCGCGACATCGAAGGTTTCCTTCGCCGGGATTTCGAGGAGCAGCATATCAAGTCGTTCCTGTCCGTGTCGGTCTTCGCGCACGGCCATCTGTGGGGCACGCTCGCCGTCAACGACTGCGTGCGCGAGCGCGCATGGTCGGACGACGAGGTGGCGACGATCGAGATCATCGCCATGGCCGTCGGCGACGCCATCGAGCGCTCCTTCTCGGAAGCGCATGTGAGCGAGATCATCCGCCGGACCATGGTCAAGGCGTCGCTCGACGCCATCATCGTCATCGACGAGACCGGCAGCATCATGGAATTCAATCCCGCCGCCGAGAAGATGTTCGGCTACAGCCGCAACGAGATTCTCGGCCGCGACCTGCTGGAAACCGTGATCCCCCAATATTACCGCGAGGGCTACGCCAACGGCGCCGAATACATGGCCGGGCGCGGCGCGCCGATGATCGGCCAGCGCATGGAGACGGTGACGCAGAACGCCTCCGGCGAGGTCTTTCCGATCGAGCTCACCGCCACCGAGATCCAGGTCGCCGACCGCCGCCTGATCTTCGGTTCGATCCGCGACCTGCGCGACAAGCATCGCGCCGAGGAGGAGATCAACCGCCAGCGCGACCGGCTGCACCAGAACGAGAAGATGGCGGCGATGGGCTCGCTGCTGGCCGGCGTCTCGCACGAACTGAACAATCCGCTCGCCGTGGTGGTGGCGCAATCGACCCTGCTGCACGAATTCGCGCCCGACCCGCAGACCAAGCTGCGGGCCGAGAAGGTGCGCGCGGCGGCGGAGCGCTGCGGCCGCATCGTCAAGAGCTTCCTCGGCATGGTGCGCCTGCATCCGCCGAGCCAGGGCGAGGTCGACCTGAACAACGCGGTCCGCGCCGCGCTGGAGGTGACGGCCTATGGCGCACGCTCGAGCGGCATCATGATCGAGACCGACCTGGTGCGCGGGGCGCTGTCGGTCATGGCCGATTCCGACCACCTCACCCAGGTCGCCGCCAACCTGCTGGTCAACAGCCAGCACGCCCTCGCCGCCCCGACCGGCGACAAGCGCATCAAGGTGCGGACCTTCCGCCGCGACAACGGCAAATGCGGCTTCCTGGTCGAGGACAACGGTCCCGGCATCCCGATCAACATCCGCCACCGCATCTTCGAATCCTACTTCACCACCAAGCCGGTGGGCGTCGGCACCGGCATCGGGCTGTCCATCTCGAAGTCGATCGTCGAGCGCCACAAGGGCCGCATCTGGTATGAATCGGCCTTCCCGACCGGCGCCCGTTTCGTGGTCGAGCTGCCGGCGGTGAACGGCGGTGCCGACTCCTTCGCCGTCGGCCCGGCGTCGGCGAGCGGCATCAGCTATGCGCTCATCGTCGACGACGAGCCGGACGTCGCCGCGTCGCTGTCGGACCTGCTGCTGCTGATGGGCATCAAATCCCGCTGCGTCCTGACCTGGACGACCGCGGAGGAGGTGCTTGGCGAGGAGGACATCGACATCGTCTTCAGCGATCTCAGGATGCCCGGTGCCAACGGCCTCGCCATCTTCCGCGAGCTGATCACCAAACGTCCCGACCTCGCCGACCGCTTCGTTCTGGTGACCGGCGACATGATCGGGGCACGCGCGGAAGTCGACGAGTTGCCGGCCGACCACCGTCCGCAGATCCTGGAAAAGCCGTTCAGCACGCTCGACGTGCGCGGCGTTCTCGCGGTCGTCAACGACCAGCTGAAACGGTAGCGCGGAATACGGCCAAGATTAATCGGTATTCCGCTCTGTCTCTCGTTTGTCGCATGATTTTTGTCCGAAAGGCTGTAACTTCTGCAACTTTTCAGGATCATGCTGTAGCCCTCAGGCAAAGGGCCCCTGCCGCCGTTGACGACAGGAGCCCCCGCTCTACGCCTGAGACGGCGTGGGAGGATGTCAGAGGATCTGGGCGATGCCGGTGGAGGTGGCGGCAGCGGCCCATTGCGGTTCAAGTTGCTCGCTCCTCACCACCCGGACCAGGCATTCAAGGTCGACCATTCCGGAGGGCAGCCCGAAGCAGGCCGGATCGGCTTCGCGGAACCGCAGGCGCGACGTCTTCGCCGTGGTCCGCACACCTTCCTCGGCCTTGGCCGGCGCGGCGAACGACGCGAAAGCCGGACCTCCCGCGCTCGGAACAAAGGCCATCGACAGGAAGGCCGCGCTCACGGCCAGCGAGAACATCACGATCGGATGGTCGGCGGAGCGCCTGCGCAGCGCCAGCGACGGCACGAAACGGTGGCGTTCCCGATGTTGGAAACGGGAACCGAGGTCGGCGCGGTCGGAAAGCGCGGTCATCGTCGTCAGCCTGTTGGTTCTTATTGTATTTTCCCTGTGGCTACGAAATTAGCCCAACTTTGTTTCCGACCGGTGTTGCCCGATTTTGTGGATTGTAACGCAAGGGAAACACCCGAACCGGGCAGCATGTGGCGCACGCTCGTTATAGGGATGCGAGGTGTGCGCCCGCGCCAAGTCGACGAGGCCAGCCAGCCGATCCGCGACGGGTCGCCTGGCCGCGTTCTGGCGACCGCCAGGGTCAAATCACGACACCAGGTCGATCGCCTGTCTGAACGCCCCGATGTGGCGGGAATAGCGGGACAGGCGTTGCACGCCGGCGGCTGGTCCGGCTTCGGCGTCGACGAGGTCGATCAGGGCGCTCGCGACGATAACGCCGTCGGCGATGGTGGCCACTGCCGCCGCCGCCTCCGGGGTCTTGATGCCGAAACCCACCATCACCGGCAGGGTGGTCGAGCGTCGGCAGCACGCGACGGCCGTCCCGATGGTTTCGATGGTGGCGGACGGGCCGCCGGTCGGTCCGACCACCGGAATGCAGTACAGGAAACCGCCGACGCCCGGACGCGGCGCGACATCGTTTTCTTCCAGCGTCATGGCAAAGAGCGGGATCATCACCATGCCATGCATTGCCAGCGCCGCCAGCAGCGCCCCGGCCTCGCGCAGCGGCATATCGGCGACGATGATGCCGTCGACGCCGCTGGCCGCCGCCCGCGCCGCGAACGCCTCATAGCCCATGACGGCGAGCGGATTGGCGTAGCCCATCAGAACGATCGGGGTCGCGCCGTCGGTCTCGCGGAAGGCGGCGACGAGGTCGAGGGTGCGGGCGAGATTGCCGCCGGCCGCCATGCCGCGCCGGTTGGCCTTCTGGATGGTAGCACCGTCCAGGATCGGATCGGAGAACGGATAGCCTAGTTCGATGAGGTCGATGCCGGCCGCGACGAAGCCGTGCAGTTCCGCCAGGCTTTCCTCGAAACTGGGGTCGCTGGCGACCGCGTAGGTGGCGAATGCCCTGCGGCCCGCCGCGCGGAGGCGGTCGAACATGGCGTCGATCCGGGAGATGGACCGATCGGGGCAGATCGAGGTGGGCATGGTCAGCTCTCCGGCCAGACGATGTCGAGATCCTTGTCGCCGGCGGCGGGCACCATGACCACCACCGCTTGCGACGGCGACAGGGTCTGCACCAAAGCCTCCGCGGCGGCCAGCGCATGGCCGGCCTCCAGCGAGATCAGGATGCCCTCTCCTGACGCCAGGCGGCGCACCGCGTCGCGGGCCTGCTCGTCCATGATTCGCACTGTCTCGACACGGCCGCCCGCCACCAGATCGGCCAGTTCCGGCGGCGAGCCGGGATAGGCCAGGCCGGAGGCGATCGAACCGGCAGGCAGGATGTGCCCGTTCTCGTCGCTCAGCACGAAAGTCTCGGCGCCATGCAGAATGCCCGTGCGCCCCGAGGCCAGCCGCGCCGAATGCGGCTGCCCCTCGCCGCTTCCCCCGGCCTCAACGGCGATCAGGCGGATGCCAGGGTCGGTAACGAAGGCCGAGAAGATGCCGACGGTCGAGGACCCGCCGCCGACCGCCGAGATCACCGCGCCCGGCATCAGCCCGGCAGCGATCAGCTGCAGCCTGGTCTCGCTGCCGATCACGGCCTGGAAGGCGCCGACGATGCGCGGAAAAGGATGTGCGCCGATGGGCGCGCCAGCAACATAGGCGGTTGTGCCGCTCGATCCCATCCAGTGACGAACCGCCGCGCTGGTGGCCGCGTGCAGCGTACCGTCGGCATCCTCGACGATCCTGAGGTCGGCGCCGAACGCCCGCATCTTCTTGACCGCGCCGGGATGCCGCGCGGCGTCGCGCGCACCCATGTAGATGATGCTGGCCATGCCGAGATGGGCTGCCACGGCCGCCGTGGCGATGCCGTTCTGGCCCGAACCGGTGTCGGTGACGACGCAGGAAAGCCCCATGCGGTCGGCGAGCAGGCACTGACCGAGGGCCGAATTGGCGTAGTTGCCGCCGTTGAAGGTGAGATCGTCGCGCTTGAGCAGGATGCGGGCGCCCGCCGTCGGCAGCAGCCTGGCCACGGCCTCGGACAGCGGCGTGGGGCGCCCGACGAAGTCGTGCAGCAGGCCGTCCAGCCGCATGCGGAAGCCGCGATCGATCCAGGCCTCCTCGAAGGCAGCCTCCAGGCGGTCGAGGACGGGCAGCAGCACCGGCGCCACGAACTGACCGCCGAACCTGCCATAGCGGCCGGGACGGTCCGGCGCGAGAGGCTGTGCGGAAGTCATGGTCATTTCGCCTTGCCGATGCGGCGGACCAGCACGGCGGCAAGGATGATGCTGCCGGTGATGATGTCCTGCAGGAACGTCGAGACCCCGAGAATGGTCAGGCCGTTGCTGATGACGGCGATGATGGTGGCGCCTACCAGGGTTCCGGGGACGTTGGCCTCGCCGTCGCGGAAGACGGTCATGCCGAGGAAGACGGCGGCATAGGCAGTGAGCAGATAGCCGCCACCTCCAGTCGGATTGGCGCTGCCGATGCGGCCGGTCAGGAGCATGCCCACCAGCGCCGCCAGCATGGCCGAGAGCGCGAAGGCCGCCATGGTGTTGTGCACTATGCGGACGCCCGCAAGCCGCGCCGCCTCGCGGTTGCCACCGATGGCGTAGAGGCGCCTGCCGAACTCGATCTTGTCGAGCAGCAGCCAGGCCGCCACCGAAATGCCGATCATCCACCAGGTGAGCGTCGGCAGGCCGAACGTCCAGCCGCGGGCGATGTCGCGCACGCCGGGCGGCATGCCGCCGAACAGGGTGGCGCCGTCGGACAGCATGAAGGTGACCCCGCCGACGATGGTGCCCACGGCCAGCGTGGCGACGAAGGAGAGCACCTGGAAATGCGAGACGATGAAGCCGGAGAAGGCACCGAAGCAGCCGGCGGCCATCAGGACTATGACGAAAGCCAGTAGGGCCGGAACGCCGGCGGCGAACAGGACCATGACCAGAATGCCGCCGAAGGAGACCAGTGAGGCCGTGGCCAGGTCGAACTCGCCGGCGGCCATGACGAGCGTGACGCCGACGGAGACGATGGCCAGCAGCGACATCTGCTGAGTGATGTTGATCAGGTTGCCGGGCGTGCCGAAAGCGCCCGGAGAGGCGACGGCGAAGGCCGCGACGATGAGGATCAGCGCGAAGAGCGTACCGTATTTGCCGAATAGGTCGCTCATCATCGTTGCTCCTTGCGGTCCGAATGGGCGAAAGCCGCGGCAACGATCGTCTTGGGCACGATGTCGTCGCCGGCGAGTTCCGCGGTCATGACGCCGCCGGCCATGACCAGCACGCGGCTCGACAGGGCCAGCAATTCGTCCATGTCGCTGGTCGCCATCAGCACCGCCGCGCCCTGCGCGGCCAGTTGCCGGACAATCGCGTGGATCTCCGCCTTGGCGCCTACGTCGACACCTCGCGACGGCTCGTCGAGGATGAGCAGGCGGATTTTTCGGCCGGACCAGCGGCCGAAAAGCAGCTTCTGCTGGTTTCCGCCCGACAGTGTCAGCGGTTTCGCCCATGGCGACGCCATCTTTATCGAAAGCTGGTCCCGGATCGCCATGGCGCGGGCCGAAAGCATGCGCGCGCTCGCAACCGGCAGACGGGCGTGGGTCCGGACGGCGGAAAGGTCGGCGATGGCGAGATTGTCGGCAACGCTGCGCTGTGTGACCAAACCCTCGCCGCGCCTGTCCTCCGGCACGTAGGCGGCGCCGGCGGCGATGCGCCGGTCGATCCGGCCGGGCGCGAGTTCGACGTCGTCGATACGGATGCGGCCGCCGGCATGGTGCCGCGCACCCCAGACGAGCTTGAGCAGCGAGGATCGGCCGGCTCCCACCAGGCCATAGAGCCCGACGATCTCGCCTTCGCGGACGGTCAGCGAAACGCTCCCGCCCGAAGGGCCGAAAGGCAGGTCCGAAAGCTCCAGCACCGGTCTGCCCGGAGCGACGGGCGCGGATGGCGCGGGCCGGCGCTCCTCATGGCCGGACATCAGGCGAATGAGGTCCGCCCGGGTCGTGCCCACGATGCCACCGGTGCCCGTCGTGCGGCCGTTGCGAAGGACCGTGTAGCGGTCGCAGATGGCAAGGACCTCGTCGAGCCGATGCGAAATGAAGATGACGGCAACCCCCTGCGCCGCCAACGCCCGCACCGCCCGGTGGAGGCGCTCCGCCTCGCCGTCGGAGAGCGAGGCGGTCGGCTCGTCCATGACGATCAGCCGGGCGCCGTCGGTCATCAGCGCGCGCACGATTTCTACCAGTTGCTTCTGGCCGGTGGTCATGCGGCCGGCCGGCAGATCGAGCGGCAGATCGGGGGCGACGAGCCGGGCGGCGGGCTCGACCCGAGCGCGCATGGCCGCCCGATCAATGATCGGACCGCGCCTGGGATAGGGCCTGCCGACGAAGCAGTTCTCGACCGCGGTGAAATGCGGCACCAGGCTGAGCTCCTGGTGGATGAAGCGGAAGCCTAAGGCTTCCGCTTCGCGCACGCCGGGCGATGCCGCGCAGCGCGCCGTCGACCCTGATCTCGCCGGAATCGGGCGTGACGAGACCCGACAGCGTCTTGATCAGCGTCGACTTGCCGGCGCCGTTCTCGCCGAGAAGGCCGTGTACGGACCCCGCCGCGACGGAGAGATCGACGCCGTCGAGCGCCCGGACGCCGTCGAACCGTTTGCCGAGATCGCGGACTTCCAGCAGCATGGCTAGTTGCAGGTGACGCCGAGGGTCTGCGGCGTGATCATGACCGCCGGCACGTAGATCTCGCCGCTGTCGACCTTGCCGCCGCCCAAAACCTTGTCGAGTTGCTCGGCGCCGATGGCCGCCATCTTGCCGAAGTCCTGGCGGAGCGTCGCCTTGAAGTGCGTGCACGACTTGATCATGTCCACGGCCTGCGCATTGCCGTCGATGCCCATGATGATGAATTTCGCGTCGGGGCGCTCGGATTCGGCCGCAAGCTCGGCGCCGATGCCCGGATCGTCGAAGGCTGCCCAGACGGCGTCGATGTCGTCCCCGAACTGGCGCAGAAAATTCTCCATGGCGATGCGGCCGTCGTCGATGGGACCGGGCACCTTGACGAAGTGGGCGGCGGCGATCTGCACGTCGGGGTACTTCTTCAGCACCTCGTCGAGGCCGAGTTCGCGCTGGTGCACGCCGGGATGGGCGGAGTGGTAGAACTTGACGATCTTGCCCTTGCCGCCGATGGCCTTGAACAGCTCCTCCGACAACATCACGCCGAGATCAAAGTTGTTGGAGGTAACGTTGACCGTCACGTCCTTTCCGGCGGTGCCGTCGAGCGACACCACCGGGATGCCGGCCGCTGCGGCGGCTGCCACCTGGTCGCCGACCTGGGCGTGGTCCACCGAGATCAGGACGATGGCGTCCGGCCTGGCGTTGACCGTGTCCTCGATGCGCGAGGCGAGCTGGCCGAAGTCGTTGCGCGTGTCGATGATGGTCGTGTTCCAGCCGCGCTTGTCGCCCTCGGCCTTGAAGGCTTGCGCCATTTCGTTGGTGGGGATGGAACTGATGTAGGGCGTCAGGATGGTCACGTCGGTGGCGAAGGCCGCGGTGGCCGTCATCATGGCCGCCAAGGCGATCGGGATCGCTGTCAGTTTCATGGGCTAGTCCTCCTTGCTGGCAAAGCGGTTCGCATCAGGCCGTTCCCTTGCTGCCTGGCTGACCGAAGAGCTGAATCGGACGCAACGCCTCGATGGCGCCACGGTAGGCATAAAACAGGGCGTCGTAGCGCGGCTGCATGGCCGGGTCCGGTTCGAACACGCGCTCGACCACCGTCATGGCCGGAACGGCATCGGCCATGCGGGCGAAGCGCCCGACACCGACGGCGCCCATGATCGCCGCGCCGAGGCAGCCGATGTCGGGATGGGCGAGGCGATGCATCGGCACACCCAGGCAGTCGGCGCGGATCTGGCTCCACAGATCCGAGCGCGACCCGCCGCCGCCATAGAGCAGGTGGCCGGGGCGGAACCCGGCGGCGGCGGTCAGTGCCTCGAACAGCAGCCGTCCCGAGAGCGAAACGCCTTCGAGCACGGCCAGTGCAAATTCGGGCGCCGAGGCGCGGCTGTCGAGGCCGATGAAGGCGCCGCGGATATCGGCATCCCAGAGCGGCGCCCGCTCGCCCTCTAGATGCGGCAGGAAAAGCACCGGCCGGCCGCAGCGGTCCGCCTGCCCGGCCAGCCGCGGCACGTCGAGCGGCTCGACATTGGCGACGCCCGCCCACCAGCGCAGGCTGTCGCCGCCGCTCTGGGTGGGGCCGGCATGCACCACCATGCCCTCCAGTTCCGGGAACGTGACCACGCCCTGCGCGCCCACACGGCGGTCCCCAGCCATCGCCAGGATCTCGCTGGTGCCGCTCATGTACATGCCCTGTCCGGGTCGGAAGACGCCGCAGCCGAACAGGTTGCCCCAGGCGTCCATGGTGCCGGCGACCAAAGGGACGGTGCGGCCGCCGACGCGCATGCTGCCGACGATCTCGGTCATCGGACGCACTGGCGGCAGACGCTCGGCCGCCCCGGCCACGCGTGCGAGAAGCCCGGCGACATAGCGGTGGTCCGGCCCGACCTGCCCCCAGGCCGACATCGGGTCGGTCACCGCCACGCCGGTCAGATGGAAGATGCAGTAGTCCTTGGGCGAGAAGACGTAGGCCGTCTGCTCCCACAGCGCGGGATCATGTCTGGCGAACCAGGCCATCTTGGCGAGCACATGGCTGGCGCCGATGGGGACGTCGACGCCCTCCCCCCACCACTCGGCCTTGTCGGCCGCGCCAATCGAGGCGCCGAGGGCGGCGGCCTCGTCGAAGGCGCGCACGTCCTGCCAGACGATCGCCGGCGCCAGCGGCACGCCATTCCGGTCGGTGAAGACGTCGGTGTTAACCTGACTGCAAAGCCCGACCGCGGCGATGTCGGCAGGATCGGCATGGGCGGCAAGCGCGGCGATGCCGTCGCGGACGCCGTCCAGCCAGTGGCGCGGGTCCTGCTCGACCACGCCGAAGCCCGGCCGTTCGGTGGGGTAGGCGCGGCTCCAGCTGGCGACGGCGGCGCCGTCGGCGCGGAACAGGCCGCCCTTGACCTGGGTGGTGCCGATGTCGAACCCGACGAACAGCTCAGCCATCCAGCCCCCTCCGCAGGTCGCCGAGCAGTCCGGCAAGGCGCGTCGGACCCGACAGGGCGGCCCGCAGCGCTTCCGAACCGACGACGACGCCGCTGCCACCGAGCTCGACCACGGCGCGCGCCTGCTCGCCGCTGGAGATGCCGAAGCCGGGCAGGATCGGCGCCGCCACGCCGGCACGGCGCAAGCCCGCGATGCGTTCGGCGTTGCCGGGATCCACCGCGGCGCGGGGTCCGGTGACGCCGGCCGCGGCCTGGAGCATCACATAGAACTCGGCACGGCGCGCTGCTTCGACGGCGTCCTTGCCAATCGGCAAGGCGACGAAGGCCGAGCGTTCGAGTCCCGCCAGCCCGGCAGTGGCTTCGAGAGTTTGGCGGAGGGGATCGGCTTCCGGCGCGACCACCAGCAGGCTGTCGAGCCCGTTCCAGAAATCCTCATCCACCAGGCCCGGATGATTTTCGTCCGCATAGGTCATCAGCAGCGCGGCGGGGCGCAGACGGTGCCGGGAGAGCCGCGCCAGGAGCAGGTCGAGGTCGCGTCGGGCACGGCTGCGGTCGGCACGCGCCATCGACTGCCGCACGGCGGACCCGTCCAGATAGGGATCGGGGGAAGCAAGGCCGATCTCGATCACGTCGACGCCCTCTCCGGCGTAGACGTCGATGAGTTCGACCGGAACGAGGGGATCGCCGAGCGGAAAATAGCAGGAGAGCAGCGGCGTTTTGCCGGCGGCAACTGCTCCGTGTTTGACCATTTCCGGCACGTTCAACGCCTCGTCGGGTAACGAGGACGTTGTCTAGCCGGCTTTTTTCGTCGCCGTCAGGTGGACCGCCGGGATAGCGCTCGAAATCTGCAGGATATGGACAGGTCAGGCCCGGTCTTCCGACGGCAGCACGCCGAACGCACGCCTGTAGGCCGACGAGAACCGGCCGGGATGATGGACGCCCGCACGCCTCGCCGCTTCGGCCGCCGAAAAGCCTTCGCGGATGAAGCGGCGCGCCTGCTCCATGCGGATGTCGGTGAGAACAGCCAGCGGCGAGCGCTGGTAATAGCGCTGGAACCCGTCGAACAGCGACCGTTCGGAGATGCCTACGGCGCGCGCCACGTCCGGCATGGACAGACGTTCGCCGTATCGCGCCCTAAACAGGTCGATGACCAGCTTGACCTGGCGCGGGGTGGCGTGCAGGCGCTCCAGGACGATGGAGCCGGCCTGGCGGAAGGCGATGTTGCGCAGCAGGTCGTCGATCAGGCTGGGCACCACGGCATCGAGTTCCCGGTCAGCCGCGGGCTGCCCGTTGGTGACCGCATCGGCGAGGTGGCCGAGCACCTGCTCGATGTGGCGGCCGCAGGCGCTGCGCAGATCGATCACCGGGTTGAACACCGGCGGGCTGCTCGGCGAGCGCCGCGCAAAGCGCTCGATCCTGGCCTCCACCAGCTCGCGGCGGATCTGCAGCATCAACTGCCGCGTGCCGCCGCGCCAGTGAGACACGAAACGCGGGCCGGGAGAAAGCAACAGGGCAAGGCCGCGGCCGGTGCGAAAGCTGTCGCTGCCGAAATCGATGTTCACGCCGCCGTCAAGCGGCAGTTCGAGCATGTAAAAATCCTCGAAGCTCGAGGCGATGGAGACTTCCGCGCCGTATTGAAGGATGTTGAAGGCGGAATTACCGCCCTCCATGGCGATGTGGCGGAAATCCAGCGCTTGGCTGCCGGGCATGACGTCCAGCCTGTGGCCGCAATAGCGTTGCGACATGTAGGCCGCGGCGTCGGACAGATCCGTCGCCCGCTTGCGATGCACGGTGGTTCCGGCGGCACGGCAGTCCTGCCCGGCGGACGGCGCGTCCGGCATCATTCCCCTCCCGCTGCCAATCGCTGATGACACCGAAAATCTGCGGCGCCGCCAGGCAAAGGTCAATATGCCGAGGGCGTCGGATCAAGCCGCGAGCTGCTGCAGGTAGCGTTCGGCTTCCTCCGGCACCGCGAACCATGGGAACAGGTCCGGCGGGTTGTCGAAGCCGTTGGCGATGCGCTTCGCCAGCGCCGGAAAGGCCTGCGCCGACCCCATGAGGGACAGGACATGCTGCGGGGGCGGCTGCAGCAGCGCATTCGTCCAGCCGACGACGAACCGGGCATAGTTCCAATAGGCGTCGAACGTCGCCTGCATGAAGTTCCCGTCGAATGGCCTGTCGCCATGGGCGAGGATCGCGTCCATGGTGATGCGGGCGGCTTTCGAGGCGTTGTTCGAACCCTGCCCGGTGATCGGGTCGTTGAGGCAGACGGCGTCGCCCAGCCCGAGCACCAGCCGGCCGGACGGCAGCCGGCCGATCGGCTTGCGCACCGTCGGCGGGAAGGCGCCGGCAAGGATGCCGTTGGCGTCGGTGAGTTCGACGGCGCGGCAGCGTTCCGCCTCCCACGGCAGGAAGGTGTCGAGAATCCATTTCGAGCGGGCGAGGTGTTCCGACGGGGTGGCGACATCCTTCCAGCAGTCCATCGGGCCGCCCGGAATGCCCTCGAACACCATGATCTCGCACGGGCCCGAATGGGTGAGCGCCGGAAAGACGAAATACTCGCCGACGCCTGGGATCAGGTTGAAATTGACCGCCGAATGGTCGGGACGCGGCGTCATGCCGTGGACATAGGTCAGCGCCAGCGCCCGCTGCGGCTTGTCGAATGGCGACTTCTCCGCATCGCGCTCGAACAGCCTGCCGATGTCGCCCTTGCCGGCCGCGACGATGGTGAGGTCGGAGGCGGCCGCGTGTATTTCCAGGTCCCCGATGCCGGCGTCGCGGATCTCGAGGATGCCGCCACGGCGCTCGAACTCGCCCATCCAGACGGGGATCTTCATCCGCTGGTCGACGCTCTGGGCCGGGCGTTCGAGCAGCCCGTTCCATGCGATCAGCTTTTCGCTCGCCCTTTCCGGCGAGGGTACGACGAAGTTGATCGAATCGACCGTCGGGCATTCGGCGCCCCAGAAGTCGAGACCGACGTCGCGCTCGTTCCGCAGGGCGGAGTCGAACATGCACTGGCTGGACATCACCCTGCCGGAGCGCACGTCGTCGGCGGTGCGGTTCTGCACTATGGTCACGTCGTAGTCATGCCGGAGCAGGCCGCAGCCGAGCTGCAGGCCGGCCTGGCCGCCGCCCAGAATGGTGATCTTTCGCTTGCCGGTCATCGATGGTCCCCTTTCTTCCGTCGTCGCCGTCACTGCATCAGCAGCGGTATCGCCGGGTCGACCCGTTCGGGGCCGATGGCCGTGTAGCCACCGTCGACGCGCAGGTCGGTGCCGGTGATGAAGCTCGCAGAATCGGAGAGCAGGAAGGCGACGGCCTCCGCCACTTCGGACGGGTCACCGGTACGCTTCAGCAGATGGAAGGGCGCGGCGACGCCGTCGGTCTTGGCGCGGTTGTCATTGGTCAGCTGCTTCATGATGTTGCTCCACGTCCAGCCGGGAGACACGGCGTTGACGCGGATGCCGTCGGGCGCAAGGTCGAGCGCCTGGTTGCGGGTGAGTTGCAGGATTGCCGCCTTGGACACCGGATAGACCCAGCGCCCGACCTGCGCGACGCGTGCCGAGATGGAGCCGAAGTTGACGATGGCGCCGCCCGCTTTCGCCAGATGCGGCCGCGCCGCCTGCATCAGCATCACCGAGCCGACGATGTTGACGTCGAGCGCCTTCAGCCAGTCGGCACGGACCGTCTCCGCGCCATTGTCCAGATAGGTGCAGGCGACGTTGACGAGGAAATCGAGACGGCCGTGGCGCTCGACGGTCGCCGCCACCAGGGCGGCGATGTCGGCGTCGCTGGTAACGTCGGCGCGCACGAAGCTCGCCTTGGGGCCGACGCCGGCGGCAGCTCGCGCACCCGCTTCCGCATCGATGTCGGCGATCACCACGTCGACGCCGTAGCCTGCCAATATCTCGGCGCATTTCTCGCCGATCAGCGTCGCGCCGCCGGAGATGATCGCCGTCTTCCCATCCAATCCCTTCATCGGGACCTCCTTATCGTCATGTGTTGCTCAGGCCGCCGAAAGCTGGCGCAGGACCGGGGAGAAGCCGCCGTCGACATAGACCAGCGAATGCCCCTCGCCGAGAACGGTCGCCACCACATGGCCGATCAGGATGACATGGGTGGCATGGTGCATCAGCCGCTCCAGCCTGCACTCGAAGGTGGCGAGACCATCCCTGACGACCGGCGCTCCGGTGGCGCCCGCCTGCCATTCGCCGATCGAGAACCGCTCGCCTGCGGCGAGTGCCGTCTGGCCGGCGAAGGCACGCGCGACGTCCTCCTGTGCATGCGACAGCACGTTCACGGCGAAGACGCCGGAGGCCGGCACGAACTGCGCCACCCAGGTCTTGCGGTTGACGCATGCAACAAGCGAGGGCGGCTCGGCCGAGAGCGAGCAGATCGCCGTCGCCGTCAGGCCGCGGCGTTCACCATCACTGCCGATCGTCGTGACGACCGTAACGGCGCCCGCCACCTTGCGCATGCCCGCAAGGAATAGGTCCATCGACATCGGAACCCTCCATCATCCGTTCCCGTCCGATGCGATGGCCGCGGCGCAGGGCCGAAGTCCGGGCTCGCATTTCTTTTAGACTTCAACTAGTCTGACAATCGGATGGGCCGGCCCGCAATCCGGATTGCGCGGCGACTATCCCGATTGCGCAGTCCGAACGATCGACGGGGTATCGTTGGAGGGTTGCCGGAGTGGAGGCGGTCAGTCACAGCGGCATGCTCGCGGCGCACACGCTGGTCGACACGCGCTCGCCCGAGGAAGCGCGCCAGGAGATCGGCCGCATCTTCTGCCCGCACTTCCTGTCGCCAGTGGGCCGCGAAGGTTTTCACGCCGTCCATCGATCGTCGCGGCAGCGAGGCTTCTCACTCAACTTCGTCAGCTACGGCTGCGCCGTCGACATCGATCCGGGCGAGCTGTCGCGCTTCTTCCTGCTGCAGATGCCGTTGTCGGGGACGGCCAGCGTGCGCTGCGGCAAGGAGACGGCATTGGCCAGTCCGGGGCGCGTCGCCTCGCTGCTGTCGCCGACCCTGCCGACGGTGATGCGATGGTCGGACGGATGCGACAAGCTGATCGTGCTCATCGAGCGCGAGGCACTGCAACTGCAAGGGGCGGCACTGGCGGAGCGCGGCATCGGCGACATCGAGTTCGCCACCGCGATCGACATCGCAGCCGCGCCGGGACGGCTGATCGTGGACCATGTCGGGCTGATGGCCGAAAGCGTCGCGGCGGGCGGGCCGATGGCGGCGAACTATCTGGCGCGGCTGGGTGAAAGCCTGGGCTACCTGCTGCTGTCATCCCTGCCTCATTCGCAGCGAGCAGCACTCGACGGGCCGCCCCCCGCCGCGCTCGGGCGTAATGCCGTGGCGCGCGCCGAGGAGTGGATCCGGGACAATGTCGACCGGCCTTTCACCGCCGCCGACGTGGCCGAGGCGGCCGGCACCAGCCTGCGTTCGCTGCAGGAGGGGCTGCGCAGGCAGAAGGCCACGACGCTGATGCGTATGGTCGAGACAATCCGCCTCGACCGGTTCCGTGCGGCGCTCACCGATCCGTCGGGCCGGCAGACGGTGACCGAGGCCGCCTACGCAGCGGGTCTCGGGCATCTCGGCCGGGCGGCGATCGCCTATCGGCGGCGCTATGGGGAGACGCCTGTCGAGACGCTGCGGCGGAAAAAGTAGCGGTCCCGCGGAACGCGGGGAGCGGCAGACGAGGAAGGCACGCCGGGACCGTCGCGACGGGCATCAGGCCCGGCGACCGATAGTTTACGCATGTAAAAAACAGAGTTGACGAGGATCAAGAATATTGCAATCCTCGTTCACGGGACGGCCTGCCTTGGCCTTGTCCCGATCGTTTGCATAAGGGAGGAGAACCTGCAAATGGAACGTCGTTCATTCGTCAAATTCATGGGAGCCGCCGGCCTTGCCGCGCCGGCGATCCTGACCACCGGCCGCGCCTCAGCCCAGGACAAGCCGACCATCGCGCTGATCCCCGGCCTCACCGCCGACGGCTTCTACGTGACCATGCACAAGGGGGCGCAGGCGGCGGCCGAGGCGGTCGGCGCGCAACTGATCTACCAGGGCGCGGCGGAATGGAACGTGTCGCTGCAGGTGCCGATCCTGGACGCCGTCATCGCCAAGAAGCCGGCCGCCATCCTGATCGCGCCCAACGACAAGACCCAGATGATCGAGCCGCTGCGCAAGGCGCATGACGCCGGCATCGCTGTGGTCTGCGTCGACACCTTTATTGGTACCGGCGTGTTCCAGACCGGCGCCGGCGATGCGGATTTCCCGATCTCCTACGTCGCCTCCGACAACGTGCTCGGCGGCCGCATGGCGGCGCGCGCGCTGGCCGCGGCGATCGGCGAGAAGGGCAAGGTCTACGTCTCCAACGTGAAGCCGGGCATCTCGACCACCGACCAGCGCGAGGAAGGCTTCAAGCTCGAGATCGCCCAGCACAAGGACATCGAGGTGTTGGAGACGCAGTTCAACGACGACGACGCCAACAAGGCGGCGGCACAGTTCCAGGCGGTGCTCGGCCGCGTGCCGGATCTCGCCGGCGTCTTCGGCGCCAACCTGTTCTCGGCGGGCGGCACCGCCAACGGCGCCAAGCAGGCCGGCGTCGCCGGCAAGGTGAAGATGGCCGGCTTCGACGCGCCGGAATCGATCGTCGCTCAGCTCAAGGACGGAACCTTCGAACTGACGATTGCCCAGCATCCGGCGGAAATCGGTTATTTCGGCTTCATGGCCGCCTATGCCCACGCCACCGGGAATCCCGTCCCGACCCATATCGGAACCGGCTTCACCGTGATGACGGCCGCCAATATCGATGATCCGAACGTCAGCAGATACCTCTACAAGAGCTCATAACCTTCCCCTTCGCCGAACGACCGCCGCCGGTGCGCGGCGGTCGTTCCATCCGCGCTCCAGGGAAAGTGAAATGACCGCTCCCGAAACCGTCGTCCCCACCGGCAAGTCCGGCATCTACATGCCCAGACGCTCGCTGCTCATGCGCATCGCCGATATGCGGGCATGGCTGTTCCTCGTCGTCCTCATCGCCTTCTTCGAAGTCTGGTCACGCTCCGCCTACGGCGTGAGCTTCATCCTCAACACCTACAATCTGCAGTCGATCTCGGTGTTCGCGACCGCGCCGCTGCTGCTGGCGCTCGGCCAGACCTTCGTCATCATCTCGGCCGGCATCGACCTGTCGCTCGGCTTCGTCATGGGCCTGGCGTCGGTGATCGCCGCGCATGTCGCCAACTATGCCGCCCTGCAGCTCGGCCTGCCGCCGCTGGCGGCCATGCTCGTCGGCATGCTCACAGGCATCGCCATGACGATCATCCCCGGCCTCGTCAACGGCTGGCTGATCGCGCATCTCAAGGTGCCGCCCTTCATCGGCACGCTCGGCATGTACGGCGTGGCGCGCGGCGCGGCCTACCTCTTCGCGGGCGGCATGACCATCTCGGTCAGCAACTCGTGGTACAGCACCATCGGCAACGGCCGGGTGCTGGGCATACCCGTTCTGGTGATCCTGGTGGCGATCGCCTGCCTGATCATGCACTACCTGCTGTCGCAGACGCGCTTCGGCCAGCACACCTACGCCATGGGCGCCAGCCAGGCTGCGGCGCGGCGGGCCGGCATCAACGTCAAGAAGCTGACGATGAAGATCTACCTGCTGTCCGGCATCATGGCAGGGGTGGCGGGCGTGCTCTACACCGGGCGCTTCTCGGCAGGTGCGGCGCAGGCCGGCGAGCCGCTGCTGCTCGATTCGATCGCCGCCGTGGTGATCGGCGGCGCAAGCCTGTTCGGCGGCTCCGGCACCATCCTGGGCACCGTCGCCGGTGCGCTGGTCATCGCCGTCATCCAGTACGGCCTGGTCTTCATCAACGTCGAGCCGTTCTGGCAGTTCATCGCCGTCGGCACCGTCATCATCATCTCCGTGCTGGTCGACCAGACGCAGCGCCGCTTCACCGGAGGACGCCAGGTTGAGTGAAACCATCCTTTCCGTCCGTAACGTCTCGAAACATTTCGGCGGCGTGCAGGCCCTCAACAAGGTCTCGTTCGACATCCATCCGGGCGAGGTGGTGGCGCTCGCCGGCGACAACGGCGCCGGCAAGTCGACGGTGATCAAAGCGATTTCGGGCGTGTTCCGCTACGACGAGGGCGACATAGAGCTGGACGGCCGGCGCATCGCCTTCTCCAGCCCGCAGGAGGCGCGCGAGAACGGCATCGAGACGATCTACCAGGACCTCGCGCTCGCCGACAATCTGTCGATCGGCGCCAACATCTTCCTGGGTCGCGAGCCGATGACCAGGCTGTTCGGCTTCCTTCCCGTCATCGACCGCAAGATGATGGCCGAGGCAGCGAGGGTGACGATGGAAAAGCTGGATTTCCACGTCAGCCGCCTCGATGCGCCGGTTTCGGCTTTTTCCGGCGGCCAGCGGCAGGCGGTGGCGATCGGCCGGGCCATGTACTGGAACGCGCGGCTGGTGATCATGGACGAGCCGACGGCGGCGTTGGGTGTCCCGGAGCAGCGCAAGGTGATCTCGCTGATCCAGTCGCTTAAGGCGCAGGGCAAGGGCATCATCTTCATCTCGCACAATCTGCGCGACATCTTCGAGGTTGCCGACCGGATCGTCGTGTTCCGGCGCGGCGAGAACGCCGGCGAGCGCATCCCGGGCGAGACCACGGGCGACGAGATCGTCAGGCTGATGGTGGGCAAATAGTTCCGTCAGGCCGACTTGCGCAGCACCAGGGCGCCGGTCAGCAGGATCCTGTCGCCGGCGGCCGCACCGTCGCCGGCGATATGGTCGAGCAGCATGCGCACGGCCACTCGCCCCATCTCGTCGCAATCCTGCGCGACGGTCGTCAGCGGCGGCGAGGTGTAGGCGCTGAAACGCTGGTTGTCGTGGCCGGCGACACGGTAGTCGCAGTCCGGACCGTAGCCGACCTTCAGCCCCGCCTCGTACATGGCGGCCATCACCCCGAGCGCCATCCGGTCGTTAGGGCAGAGCACGGTGCGGGTCGCGAAACCGCCCTCGCGCAGGATGCGCGCCGTCTCCTCGAAGGCCACCTTCTCGAAGTCCCAGTCCGACGGCGACAGGCCGGCATAGCGCGGCTGCAGCCCGAGCCGCTCCATCGTCGCCGTATAGGCGGCCCGCCGGTCCGAGGAGTTCCTGTTGGTGCGCGGCATTTCGAGATAGGTCGGCGGCTCGCCCGACCGGCACAGATATTCGGTGATGAGCGGAATGGTCTGGTGGTTGTCGGTGCCGACGAACGGACCATCCTCATCGAGCGGAGCGTCGACGAAGATCAGCGGCGTCTCCCGCGCCAGGCTCTTCAACCGGGCATGGTGCGACGTCTCGCCCAGCGGCGCGATCAGCGCGCCGGCGACGTTGAGCGCGGTGATCGTCTCGATGGCGCGCGCCTCGATCTCCGGGCGTCCGTTGGAACTCAGCACCAGCGCCAGATAGCCTGCGTCGGTCGCCTCGGTCTCCACGCGCTGCGCCAGCGTCATGTAGAACGGGTCGGTCGGATCGGGGATGATCAGTCCGATGATCTTGGACCTGCGCCGGTTGAGGTTCACGGCAAACAGGTTGGGTCGGAAGCCCGACTTCTGCAGGACTGCCTCGATCCTCGCCCGTGTCTTGGGGCGGACGGACATCGGGTCGTGGAAGAATTTCGAAACGGTCGGCCGCGACAGGCCGACCGCCCGCGCGAATTCTTCCATCGTACCGATCTTCTTCGACTGCAATGCTGCGATTCCGGCTGTCTCACTTGACTAACAGCCGGGTCGTAAGTTTACAACGGTCGGAATTAGTTTACGGGTGTAAACTTTGATGCTCGCCGGTTGAAGTTTCCCCTGTCACCAGCAGGTATAGCCCGCGTCGACGGGAACGATGGCGCCAGTCATCAGGCTCGACGCCTCGGACGCCAGGAAAAGCACGGCGCTGGCGACTTCGAAGGCTTGGCCCATGCGTCCCATCGGCGTGTCGTGCAGCCATTCTTCCATGCGCTTGGCGTTTTCCGGATTGGCCGTGACCATCAGCGTCTCGATATAGGTGGGCGCGACCGCGTTGACGCGCACGCCGTGCGGCGCCCATTCCGCCGCCATCGACCGCGTCATGTGGTGCACGGCCGCCTTCGACACGTTGTAGGGGGTCTGCGGCTGCGGCCGGTTGGCGATGGTGCCTGACATCGAGCCGAGATTGACGATCGAGCCGCGGCCGGCCGCGATCATGTGGCGGCCGAAGGCGCGCGAGCACCAGAACACGCCGTTGACGTTGACGTCCATCGTCTCGAGCCATTCGGCATCGCCGACATCCTGCGAGGGCACGCCGCCGCGGTCGATGCCGGCGTTGTTGATGAGGATCGAGGCGGTCTTGCCGCGCGCCGCCAGTTCGTCGGCGATCTCGGTCATCCGCGCCGAGGAGGTGACGTCGCCGACGATCAGCTCGGCCTCATGGCCGGCGGCGAGCAGCCTCGAGGCCCGCCCGGCCGACCGTTTCGTCGCGCTCGACGATGACCACCCGCGCCCCGGATTCGGCCAGCGCCTCGGCGCTGCACAAGCCAATGCCGCGCCCGCCGCCCGTGACCACCGCAACGTCGTCCTCCGTCCAGAAACGCTTCTGATACATGTCGTCCTCCCTGATTCCGATGCCGTTCAGATGTCGAAGTTGCGCGGCAGGATAACGATGTCGCGGATCGTCACCGCGCGCGAGCGCGTCAGCATGAACACCAGCACCTCCGCGATCTCCTTCGGGTCGAACAGGTTGCCGGCCGCGATCGCCCGGTCGAGGTTTTCCTTCGGCCAGTTGGCGACCAGCGGCGTCAGCACCGGCCCTGGCGCGATGGCGCCGACACGGATGTTGTGCTTGGCGACCTGCCGCCGCAGCGCATGGACGAAGGCCTGGACCGCGTGCTTGGAGGCGGTGTAGATCGGCTCCCAGGGGACCGCCGTATGGCCGGCGACCGAGCTGGTCACCACGATGTCGCCCTCTCCTCTTTCAATCATGTGCGGAAGCACGGCGTGGATGGTGCGGAACACCGCATTGACGTTGAGTGTCAGCATGCGGTCCCAGGCATCGGGATCACCGTCGACGACGTCGCCGCCGATATAGGCGCCTGCATTGGCGTGAAACGCGTCAAGGCGCCCGGCCTTCTGCAGGATGCCCGGCAGCATAGTGGCCACGCTCGCCGGATCGGTGAGATCGATCCTGAGCGGGATCGCATCGGGACCGAGTTCGGCAGTCAGGTCGCGCAGCTTGTCCTCGGCATAGTCGACCAACACCACTTTGGCGCCGGCATCGAGACAGCCACGCACGCAGGCCAAGCCGATGCCCGAAGCCGCGCCGGTGATTGCCACGACCTTTCCCGAAAGTTGTCCGCTCATCTTCGTCCTCCACTCATGATCGACCCTGCCGGATCTGCCTTGCTGCACTTGGCGAGCGGGCTGCCCTAGCGGGTGAGATAACCGCCATCGATGAGCAGCACCGCGCCGGTGACGTAGCTCGACGCGGGCGAACACAGAAACAGCACGCAGTTGGCCACTTCCTCGGGCTGGCCATAGCGTCCCATCGGCGTCATGCGCCGCCAGACCGGATCCCAATCGGGATTGCTGAAGCCACCGCGTGACATGTCGGTGTCAATGTAGCCGGGCGCCACGGCATTGACGCGGATGCCCTCGGCGGCGAATTCGCTGGCAAGGCTCTTGGTCATCATGTGCACGGCCGCCTTCGAGCTGTTATACGCGACCTGGTTCTGCGGAACATTGGACGCCAGCCCTGACATCGACCCGACGTTGAGGATGACCCCGCCACCCTGCTCGCGCATAGCCGGCAGCGCCGCGCGCGAGAACCGGAACACCTGGACGACATTGGTCGAGATGATCTTTTCCAGCTTCTCGTCGCTGAATTCGGGCGTATCGCCATGGACGGCGACGCCCGCATTGTTGACCAGGATGTCGATGCGTCCGTATTTCGCAATCGTGTGCCGGACGAGTTTTTCCGGCGTTTCCGGGTCAGTCGCGTCGGCGGACACGAAATCGTAGTCGTAACCCTTCTTCGTCAGGATCTCGTCCGCATCGGGATTGTCGCGACGCGCCGTGAGGACCGATTTCGCACCAGCCTCCCCGAATATCTCCGCGACCGCCAGGCCGATGCCTCTGTTGCCGCCGGTGATCAGGGCGACTTTTCCATCCAGCCGAAATTGGTTGAGCGACATTTTTTCCTCCTCTTGTTCGTGCATCCCGGCGGCGCGTCAGGCCGCCTCCGCCTCGCCGGTCGCGGCGAAGCGGTAGTCATCGAGCGAGCGCTGAACGGCGGCGACCAGCAGCTTTTCCGGATCGAGCGCCACACCGGCAAAAACTTCGAACGAGGCAAGATGCTGCCGCATCAGCGTCGCCGGCACGCTCTTTCCACGCAAGGCCTCCAGCAGGCGCGCGACCGCGGCTTCCGCCTCGGGCTGGTTCCAGTAGTAGCGGATACGATCCGAGAATGAGTAGTGGCGCTGCAGCCGCTGCTCGGCCGGCGAGCCGTGATAGTGCCCCTGCCAATAGCCCGGCTGGGCAAGCATCAGCCGCTCCATGGCTTGGCAGAGCGGCCGGTCGCCATAGTCCGGCAGCAGATCGGTGGCGACGAGGTCGAGCCCGTACAGCGCCTCGCGCAGCACGAACGTCAATTCCGGACCGACCTTGAGAATGGGAAAGCCGTCTTCGACCAGTTGCCGCAGGGCGGTGCGCCCCTGGTAGTCGGTGGAATGCGCCTCGTAGACGAATTGCGGAACCTCGTCGAGCAGGCGTGTCAGGCCCGCGGCCTTCGCGCGGTCGTAGAGCACGACGTTCTCGTTGCCGAACTCGACGCCGGGCTGCACCACTAGCGCGATGACGCGGGAAAACGCCTGCTCCAGACCGTTCTCGACGAACACCTTGTGATGGATTTCGATCGTCTGGCGCGCCGCGGCCGGATCGGTCGGCTCGAGCTCGGCGATCGCATGGTCGGCGCCGCCGGGCGGTGGCACTTCTGTGCCGATGATGTAGACCGGCGCCGGCCCGCCGCCGGAAGCGGCCGCCGCCTCGGCCGCCTGGGCCAGACGCGCGGCGCGCGCCGCCGTCGTCGCGTCGTCCAGCGCCGCCGGCTCGCCGGCACAGCCCATGGAGGCGTCGAGATGGAGTTTGCGGAACCCCGCCGCTACATAGGCGGCGACCATGGCCTCGGCCTTGTGCATGGCGACATCGGCGCTTTCCTTGCGCCAGGGATTGGGGCCGAGATGGTCGCCGCCGAAGATGATGCGCTCGGCGGGAAGCCGCTCTTCCCTGGCGATGCGGTCGACCAGCGCGACGAAGTCCGCCGGCTGCATGCCGGTATAGCCGCCGAACTGGTTGACCTGATTGCAGGTCGCCTCGATCAGCAGCGTGTCGCCGTGATTTGCCGCATTGCGCGCCGCGGCGCGGATCACCAGCGGATGCGCCGAGCAGACCGAGGTGATGCCCCGCGGTGAGTTGCCGCGGCGCGCCGCAGCCAGGTCCATGAGCAGCGTCATACGCCACGCCTCGGGGTGGCGGCGATGAAGGCCTCGAGTTCCGCGCGCGAACCGGCCCCCTCCATGGGGCCCAGCACCGCGACGTTGCGGGCGCCGGCGGCGTTGGCGTATTCCAGCGCCATGGCAGCCGGCATGCCGAGCCGCCGGCAGGCGATATAGGCACCGCCGAAACAGTCGCCGGCCCCGGTCGGATCGACCTCGTCAACCGCGAAAGCCGGGCAATCGATGCGCGAGCCGTCGGCGCCGAAGAAGGTGGATCCACCCTCGCCGCGCTTCAGCGCGATCTCGGTGACGGCGCGGCCGAACAGCGCCGCCGTCGCCGCAGCCTCGCCGTCGGCCTTGCCCGCGACGAACAACTCGTCGCCGGAGGGCAGCAGCAGATCGGCCACGTCGATCAGCCTTGCGAAACGCTCCTCGGTCTGACCGCCGAGCAGTTCCTTGCGCAGGTTCGGATCGAGCGAGATGCTGCCGCCGCGCCCCTTGATGATGCCTATCGCATGATCGAGGATCGCCCAGACCTCGGGAATGGCGAGCGCCGTGCCCATCACATGCAGATGGCCGGCGCGCGCGATCATGGCTTTGGCGTCCGCCGTCAGCGCCAGCAGCCCCGCCGCGGACTTGGCTATGTTGTAGACGAAGTCGCGCGAGCCGTCGGTACGGTAACGGACGAAGGCGCTGCCGGTCGGATAATCTGTGCTGACCGAGATGGCCGACACGTCGGCGCCGTCGCGGCGCAGCCGCTCGACGTTGAGGCGGCCGAAATCATCGTCGCCGACCGAGGCGATGATGCCGGCAGCGCCACCGATTTTGGCGCACTGGTCGATGAAGATCGCCGGCGCCCCGCTGGGAAAGGGGCCGATCAGGTCGATCGGCTCGAGAAAGCCGACGCCACGCGTGCGCGCCATGATCTCGACCAGGATCTCGCCTACCACGATGGTGGGCCCAAGCGCATCAGGCGCCAGTCTGGTCCGGGTTTCGATCGAAGCTACGGGCATTGCACGGTACTCTGGTTGGACTTCGGGGGCGCATGCCATGCGCGACCCGGCCTCGGCGCCCGATCGCTGCGATCGGCATGCACGGGCCGGCGCGGTCACATCAGCGATGCCTCTGACACTCCTCCGGAAGTCACGATAGTTGAGATTGCAGCATTGCACAACATATTGCCTGGCGCTGCGAACACGCTCAGTCGCTCCCCTCCGCGCCGCCTTCGCTGAAGCGGCGGCTTTCCATCGACAGATAGCGCTGGTGCAGCATGCAGGCGGCGCCGAAAGCCGAGCCGACGGTGCCCTCGTCGTTCACGACGATCGCCGGCATCGGGAAGCTGGGCTCCTGGATCGCCTGGATGTGCGCCGCCACCCGCGCCGCCATCAGCGGGTAGAGCGCCGCCACCGAGCCGCCGAGCACGATATGGCTGGGGTCGATGATGCGGCATGCATGGACGACACCGACCGCAAGGGCGCGCGCCCAATCCTCGGCGATCGCCACGGCGCTCGGCAGCCGGTCGCGGACGTCGTCGAGGAAGGTCGCGAAGCTCGGATCGGCCCGGCCGCTCGCCTTGCGGTACTCGGTCATGATCTGCTTCAGGCCGATCATCTGTTCGAGGGTGCGCCGTGGTTCCTGAGGACCGTTCATCGGCAGATGCCCGATCTCGCCGGCCAATCCGCCGCCGCCCCGGAAGACGCTGCCGTCGATGACGATGCCGCCGCCGACACCGCTTTCCATGACAAGGAAGAGGGTGACGCCGGCATGCGCCTCGTTGCGGCCGTGAGTGGCCCCGAGGGCAAAGGCGTTGGCATCGTTCTCGGCCATGACCGGGACGCGGATAGGCAGCATCTCGCGCACCATCGCCGCGACATTGACATCACGCCAGCCAAGCAGCGGCGCGAGACGAACGAAGCCGCTCTTGTCCATATGCGCGGGAATGGACACGCCGAAACCTTCGCAGCGTGCCAGTCTCTCGGACGGTATGGAGTTGAGCGCGAGCGCCACGGCGCGCTCCACCGCCGCCTCGACGCTGGTGTTCGGCCCGTCGAACGGCTCGAAGCCGGTCGAAACGATCCTCGCGCCGAGATCGATCTCCACGGTGCTGATATGCTCGACGCCGATCTCGACGCCGAGGAAACAGATTGCCTCGGGCACCAGCTCGAGCATGATGCCGGGCCGGCCTGCCCTGGCGCGGCCTGCCTCGCCCGGCGCGGCCTCGTCCGCCTCGCGGACGAGGCCGTCGGCGGTCAGACCGGCGATGATGTGGCCCGACGAGGAGCGGTTGAGGCGAAGCCGACGCGCCAGATCGGCGCGGCTGAGGCGCCCCGACTGGTGAAGCGCCCGAAGCACGGCGACTTCGTTGCTCTGCCGGATTCTGCGCGGCGAGTTGGCGGTCAGCGCCGGATCGTTCACGGAAGGCTCCCCAGGCTGCCCGCGCCGCTCCGGCGAGGCCATGGCGGGCCGGCTCGGGATACACGCCGTATCCGACGCCAGCAACCGGCGCCCGACCAGCCGACTTCGTCGGCTATGCGCGATCTCGCCGGGGCCGGCATGACTGCCATCTACGGGCGGGCATTGGTTGCCCGCCGCCGCACCGCCTCGTCCATCTTCAAGTCGATGAAGGATTTGGCGTGCCGGGCGAGCGGCATGTTGTCGGTCCAGGTATCGCGCCAGATCGCGCAGGCGAGCGACAGGGCCTCGTCCACCACCTTGCTGGAGAAGGATTCGAAGGTGATGTCGCGGGCGTAGCCGATGTCCAGCAGCGCGTCGAAGATGCGCTCGAAATCGATGGTGCCGTCGCCGAGATAGCCGCGGTTGCTCTCGCCGATGTGGAAATAACCGATCTTGTCGCCGGCCAGGCGGATCGCCGCCGCAGGATTGGCCTCCTCGATGTTCATGTGGAAGGTGTCGAGGTGCAGCCTGACATGATCGGACCCTGTCGCGGCGATGAAGTCGAGGCCCTGCGCGGTGGTGTTGAGCAGATTGGTCTCGAACCGGTTGACCACCTCGAGCACCAGGTCGACGCCGGCGGCCTTGGCCACATCGGACGTCCCGGCGATAGCCGCGACGCTGTTCTTGCGCCCGCGGTCGGTCGGCATGGTCGAATATTTCGTATGCGCCGAATAGAGAATACCGCCGAGTTTTGTGCCGCCCACATCCCTGACCGCGGCGACGGCATCGGCCAGAAGCCGCTCGCCCGCCTGGACCACCGCCTTGTCCTCGCTGGAGACGTCGGCGCTCGCGGGGAGTCCCATGGTCACCGCGATCTCCAGATCGAGGGCTTGGGCGCGTTTCGCCAGCCTGTCCAGGTCGAATTTCTCGGGCCGCAGATAGGCGAACTCGATAAGGCGGTAGCCGCAGGCCGCCGAGTTCTCCATGGCCTCCTCGAGCATCGCCTGCGTGCCGCCGCCCGTCCAGACGAACGAATGAATCCCCAGTCTGCGCATGATCCCCTCCCGGGCAAGTCTGCCTATATATGTTGGGTTACGCGACAAAATAGCCGAAGCAGCCCGATGTCAAGGCCTCGCGGAACCGCATCGGCACGAACTCGGTCCTCGTGGGAGCATGACGTCCCGATGACGCCAGGAGCGCAATTGCGGGCTGCCTACTTCCGACAGAGGGCTCCGACGCCTCGTGCTGGCGAGCCATGTTTTCAATTGACATGCCCGAGAGAAGCTCTAATTTGTCCTGTTAAACAACATAATAGGAAGGACGCGCCCGGGATTGCACTAGGCCTCGCGAAAGGAAGAGGAGCCTTCGCCAGTGCCTGCAGCAGAGAATACGGAGCAGAGTGAGCCCGATGGCTGTGTTACGGGGAGAGGAGCCGTTTCATGAAGGCCGATCCGAGGATCGTTCCGGATTTCGAGATGATCATATGCCCACCCGCCGAATCCTTCCGGTGGAACATGCACGACTACCCGTTCCACAAGGCGAAATGGCACTATCACCCGGAATACGAACTGCATCTGACCCGCGCCACGTCCGGCGTCATGATGGTCGGCGATCACATCGGCGAGTTCGAGCCTGGCTGCCTGGTCCTGACCGGGCCCAACGTCCCGCACAACTGGGTGAGCGACATCGAGCCGGGCACGCTTATCCGCAACCGCGACATGCTCATCCAGTTCAGCGCCGAATGGGCAAATCGCGTCACCGGCTTCTGCCCGGAGCTCGGCTCCATCCGGGAGCTGTATGACGACGCCGTCCACGGCGTGGAGTTCACCGGCGCGACGGCGGTGGCAGGGCAGCGGCTCCTGGCCCAGATCGGCTCGGCGCGCGGTGCGGACCGCGTGGTCCTGTTCCTCCAGCTCATGATCGCGCTTTCCCGCAATCCCGCCGAACGGCGGCGGCTTTCGCGGCTCGCGCCGGCGGCGGCGCGGCTCGAGCTTCCTCCGGAACTCGATGTCGCCATGCGGCATGTGCTGGAGCACTACAGCGAGGCGGTCGACCTCGCCTCCGTGGCCAGGCTGTGCGGGCTGGAACCGCAGGCCTTCTCCCGCTTCTTCAAGCGACACACCGGGCACACCTTCGCGCGCTACGTGATCCTTGCGCGCATCTACGCCGCCTGCTCGCTGCTGATCCAGACCTACCAGCCGATTACCGACATCTGCTTTGCAGTCGGCTTCAACAACGTCGCCAATTTCAACAGGCAGTTCTTCAAGATCTGCGGCCGCACGCCGTCCGACTACCGCCGCAACGCCCATATGATCGGAACGCTGGCCCGCGCCGACCCCTTCCGAGACATCGGCGCCTATCGCCTGGAGCAAGTACAGCCGGCGGAAAAGTATAGATCGGCTTCAAACCGCGCGTAGCGGCGCCGGCCGCCGGTCCATAAGCTCGATGGACGCTACCGGATCGGCGCGACGGAAGACCGCCGCAACGATCCGGTAAATGCGGAACGAATGCTCGAACGCCGGGAGGAGCCGTGCGGCCGGGCTTTCCAAGACGCTGAAGAACAATCCGGCGTGGGGAATGAGCTTGGCGGCGACCCGCCGCGAGCGCTGGAAAACACAGGAGGAGTGTATGTTCAGACGAAGTGGAACGATTGTCGCCGCACTGGCGGCGGGCCTGCTCGCGACCGCGGCACCGGCCATGGCCGACTTCTGGTCGGACGCGGGCGCGAAATATCAGGGCGTGACGCTGCACGGCGTGACCGAGAGCACGCCGCCGTCCAACTACATCAAGGACGTGCTTGCCCCCGCCTTCGAGAAGGCGACCGGCATCAAGGTCGAGATCGAAACGACGTCCTGGGACCAGATGTACGACAAGGCCATCAAGGACATGGAGGCCAAGACCGGCATCTATGACATGGTCTATATCGAGCAGGACATCATCTACGCCTATCTTGCCCGCGACTTCCTCGTCGACATCACGAAGTCGCTGAAGGACGACCCGTCGCTCAAGGCGCCGGACTTCGACGAAAGCCGCTTCACCACCTTCGCCAACTACTTCAAGAATGCCGACGGCGACCTGTTCGGCATTCCGATGGAAGCCTTCATCAAGCTCTACCTCTACCGCACGGACCTGTTCAACGATCCGGCGATCAAGGAGGCCTTCAAGAAGGAGACCGGCAAGGACCTGGCCCCCGCCAAGACCCATGAGGACTACACGCAGATCGCCGAGTTCTTCACCAAGTGGGGCAAGGACAACGGCAAGGATCTCTGGGGATCCACGGCCCAGGCGCATACCGGCCACCCCGCGTCCTGGTACGAGTTCTTCGAATCCGTCGCGCCGACCTTCGGCGTCTACAATTGGGGCATCGACGCATCGAAGAACTACGCCGCCTCCGTCGCCGAGGGCGGCTCCATGAACAGCGACAAGGCCAAGACCGCGCTGAAATGGTGGCTGCACCTGCGCGACATCGCGCCGCCGGAATCGGCCGCCAGCACCTGGACCGAAGTCGGCACGACCTTCGCCGCCGGGCGCGCCGCCCAAGGTTTCGTCTACGGCGAGAACGCCGCCTGGATCGCGTCCGACGCCGAGAAGTCGAAGGTGGTCGGCAATGTCGGCGTGGCCCTGCCGCCGGTGGAACCAGGCGTGATGGAGGAGGCCGAGGCCGGCAAGGGTTATATCGGCTACTATGACGGCGGCGCCTTCGGCCTGCCGGTCACCTCCAAGAACAAGGAAGCAGCCCTGCTCTTCCTGCAATATATCGGCCAGGACTCCGTCCAGGGCGACTGGGCGGTCGCGGCACCACGCATCACCAACACGGCGACCTACGACGATCCAAAGGTCGTCGAAATGGATAAGACGCTCGGCGGCTACTACACCATGCTCAAGGACCAGGGAAAGTTGTTCGCCGGCGCTCCGCCCTATCCGTTCCACGCCCAGGTGCGCGAGGCCACCGCACCGATCTTCTACAGGATCCTGACCGGCGAGGTCGGGCCTGACGAAGGTCTCGACCAGATGGCCGCGGCCGCCGAGGCCGAACTGAAGAATCTCGGTTACCGCAAGTAGTCCAACCTCCCAAGGACTCCACGGGCCGCCGCCGGGCGCGGCGGCCCGAATGCGCATCCGACGCCACGCGGCGTGCGGAACTGCCGGGCAGACCGGCGCCAGGAGAGTGGTTTCATGCGATCAAACAGGGTGGGCTGGCTGCTCCTCGCCCCGACGATTCTCATCCTGGCCGTGTTCGGCATCGTGCCCTTTCTCTACGTCCTCTACGTCGCGTTCCACCAGTGGAACCCGTTCGGTGCCAATCCGAACATGATCTATAACGGCGCCGACAATTTCCGCCGCCTGGTCTTCGACACGGAATTTCTCACCTCCGTCTGGTTCACGCTGAAGTTCGCCTTCTTCGCCGTGGCCAGCGAGGTCGCGCTCGGCTATCTGCTCGCGCAGCTCTTCATGAAGGATTTCCCCGGCAAGGGTTTCTTCCGCACCATCCACACGCTGCCGCTGATCGTGGCGCCGATCGTGGTGGGATCGGTGTGGCGGCTGATGACGACGCCCAGCATCGGCATCATCCCCTACCTGCTGAACGACTGGTTCGGCTACGACCTCAACATCGGCCGCGACGCCACCTCGGCCTTCGTCATCACCGTCATCATGGATATCTGGCACTGGACTCCGCTGGTGACGCTGACGCTGCTGGCCGCGCTGGTGTCGCTGCCCAAGGAGCCTTTCGAGCAGGCGCAGATCGACGGCGCCAACCGCTGGCAGATCTTCTGGCACGTCACCCTGCCGATGATCCGCCCGGCGATCCTGGCGACCGTGTTCATCCGTCTCATGGACGCGCTGCGCACCGTCGACGAAGTGTGGATGCTGACCGGCGGCGGCCCCGGCGCGGCAACCCGCTATGTCGGGTTGCACATCTGGAAGCTCGTCTTCCCCAAGACCGACTACGGCTACGGCTCGGCCATCTCGGTGATCGTGCTCTATCTCACCCTGGTGATGTGCTGGCTGCTCTATGTCGGGCTTGTCGCCCGCCGCGACCGGAAGAGGCCAAGCTGATGCGCGCCGACCGCCCTTATCTCACCGTCCTCCTCTGGACCCTGCTCAGCCTGTTGACGCTGTTCCCGATCTACTGGCTGTTCGTCATCTCGGTGAAGCCGGCGGTCGAGCTGTTTACCACCCCGAGCGTGCTGCTCGATACGGTCTACTGGAACAACTACGTCAAGGTGCTCAACGACAGCACGCTGCGCCGCTACATGTACAACTCGATCGTCATCTCGTCCGGCAACGCGCTGCTTGTGACCACGCTCGCCTTCATGGCGTGCTACGCGCTGTCGCGCTTCGATCTCGCCGGCAAGGAGAACATCTTCTTCTGGACGATCACCAACCGCATGGCGCCGGCCGCCGTGTTCCTGCTGCCGTTCTTCCTGTTGTTCACGCAGGTCTTCGTGATCGGCGACTGGAAGCTCTACGATACCAAGATCGGCATGATCCTGCTCTACTGCACCTTCAACCTGCCCTTCGCCATCTGGACGCTGAGGCCGACCATCGACGCCATTCCGAAGGAACTGGACGAAGCGGCGACGGTCGACGGCGCCTCGACCTGGCAGGTTATCCGCGAGGTCATCTTCCCGCTGGCGCGGCCGGGCCTGGCCGTCACCCTCATCCTCACCTGGGTGTTCGCCTGGAACGAGTTCCTGTTGGCGGCGACGCTGACGAGTTTCAACGCCCGCACCATCACCACCGGCCTGTCGGAATACGTCACCACCACCGGAACCGAATGGGGCACCATGGCGTCGATCGCCATCATTACCCTGGTGCCGGCCCTGATCGTCTTTTCGGTGGTGCAGCGCCAGATCGTCGCCGGCCTGACTTTCGGCGCGGTCAAGGAGTAGGATCATGAAGCACGCCGCCGACCTCGACCAGGCCGACGAAGAGGCCGGTACGCTCGCCGCCACGCCGGAGCGCACCGGCTTCCTGCCGATCGTCACCAACTGGTTCGACCGCGTGTTCATCGGCATCTACCTGTTCGTCGCGCTCGAATTGTTGTGGATGCGTTTTCTGGAACAGGCGATACCGCTCACGGTCTGCCATGTTCTGGCGCTGGCGCTCGGAGCGCTGATCGTCTGGCGTGGATAGCAAACGGAACCGGGGCGTGCCGCGCCCCGAACAAGCAGGGATACCCGACCATGAAATCGCTGGTCCTCGAAGAGAAGCTGAAACTGTCGCTGCGGGATTTCCCGATCGAGCGCGAGGAGACGCTGGGCCCGCGCGACGTGCGCATAAAGCTGCACACCGTCGGCATCTGCGGCTCGGACGTCCACTACTATACCCATGGCGGCGCCGGCATCTTCCAGGTGCGGGCACCGATGATCCTCGGCCACGAGGCGTCCGGCACGGTGATCGAAGCCGGAAGCGAGGTTTCGACCCTCAAGGTCGGCGACCGCGTCTGCATGGAACCCGGCATTCCCGACCCCAACAGCCGCGCGACGCGCCTCGGCCTCTACAATGTCGATCCCGCCGTGCGCTTCTGGGCGACGCCGCCGGTGCACGGCGTGCTGCGGCCGAGCGTCGTGCATCCGGAAAACTTCACCTTCAAGCTTCCCGACAACGTCTCCTTCGCCGAGGCCGCGATGGTCGAGCCGCTGGCCGTCGGCGTGCATGCCGCCACCAAGGCCCAGGTGAAGCCCGGCGACATCGCCCTGGTGATCGGCGCAGGGCCCATCGGCCTGGTCACTGCGCTGGCGGCGCTCGCCGCCGGCTGCGCCAAGGTGTTCGTGTCCGACATCGACGACAGCAAGCTCGAGCTGGCGGCGAAGCTCGGTGCGATCACGCCGGTCAACGTCTCAAGGCAGGATCTGACCCAGGAGATCCTGACCGCGACCGACGGCTGGGGCGTCGAGATCGTCTTCGAATGCGCCGGCAGCCCGCGCGCCGCCGAGGCGGTCTTCGACGCGCTCTGCCCGGCGGGCCGGGTGGTCTTCATCGGCGTGCAGATGCACCCGATCGCCTACGACGTCGGCAAGGCGATGGTGCGCGAGGCGCGTGTCGAGCACGTGTTCCGCTACGCCCACGTCTTCCCGCGCTGCGTCGCCATGCTGTCGTCCGGCGCGATCGACGTGAAGCCGCTCATCACCCGCACCTTCGGCTTCGAGGAGAGCGTTCGCGCCTTCGAGATCGCCGCGTCGGCACCGAAGGGCGAGGTAAAGATGCAGATCGAATTGCCGCAATAGAGGAAGCCACATGGCCGGTGTCAGCGTCAGGAACATCGTCAAACGCTACGGAAGCGTGCAGGTCATCCATGGCGTCGACGTCGAGATCGCCGACGGGGAGTTCGTCATCCTCGTCGGGCCGTCCGGCTGCGGCAAGTCCACCCTGCTGCGCATGATCGCTGGGCTGGAGGCGATCTCGGACGGCGAGATCGCCATCGGCGGCAAGGTGGTCAACGATGTCGCGCCGAAAGACCGCGACATCGCCATGGTGTTCCAGAACTATGCGCTCTACCCGCACAAGAACGTCGCCGACAACATGGGCTTTTCGCTCAAGATCAAGGGCCGGCCAAGGGCGGAGATCGATGCCAAGGTGCGCAAGGCGGCGGAGATCCTCGACCTGACCAAGCTGCTCGACCGTTTTCCGCGGCAGCTTTCCGGCGGGCAGCGGCAGCGCGTGGCGATGGGCCGCGCCATCGTGCGCGACCCGCAGGTGTTCCTGTTCGACGAGCCGCTGTCCAACCTCGACGCCAAGCTCAGGGTCGCCATGCGCGTCGAGATCAAGGAACTGCACCAGCGGCTCGGGACGACCATCGTCTACGTCACCCACGACCAGATCGAGGCGATGACCATGGCCGACAAGATCGTGGTGATGCGCGACGGCCATGTCGAGCAGGTCGGCGCGCCGCTCGACCTCTACGACAATCCCGGCAACGTCTTCGTTGCCGGCTTCATCGGCTCGCCGGCGATGAACTTCATCAAGGGCCGGATCGATGCGCGCGACGGCGGGCAGATCTTCGTGTCGGACGCGGGCGCGGTGCTGCCGGTAAGCGGGGTCAATGCCGAAAGCGGCCGGCCGGTCGTCTACGGCATCAGGCCCGAGCACATCGACCTCGACGGCGACGGATTGCCGGCGACCGTCTCCGTGCTCGAGCCGACCGGCTCGGAGACCCAGATCTTCGCCAGGATCGGCGAGGATCCGATCGACGCGGTGGTCAAGGCGCGGCTGAAGGTTCGTCCGGGCGAAGAGATCCGGCTGAGGATCGACCCCAGCCGCGTGCACATCTTCGACCGCCAGAGCAGCGCGCGGCTGTAGCGGTCAGTCGAGGGATGCGACCCAGTCCATCAGCGCCGCAAGGTCCAGCGGCAGCGTCGTGTCCACGCTGAACAGCGGCCAGGTGCCGAGCGGCGCCGCGCGGCCGGCGAGCTCGATCAACTCGGGCACGTAGGCTTCGCCAAGATGGCCGGCGTGGCGGGACGACAGTCGCGACCGGTAGCGTTTTCCGATCACGGCGGGCGGCGCGTGGCACCATATCTCGGCGATGCGGGAGACTTTCGCGTTCTCCAGATGGGTGTTCAGCACGGCAGCAGGCTGGAAGCCGAACCAGGCGTCGATGACGGTAGTGCTGTTTTCCGGAAAATCGCCGATCAGCGCAAAGATCGCCTGGTAGCTCGCCTCGCCGAGCAGGCGGTTGTAGTCGCGGTCGCCGGTGCCGAGATGGGCGAAGAAGGCCTCCTTGACCGTGTCGAGCGCCAGCAGCGGCCAGCCGCCGGCGTCGGCTAGAGCGCGCGCCACCGTGCTCTTACCCGATGCAGGCACGCCGTTGACCAGCAGCACGCGCTTCATCGGACAAGCCCTTGCCAGCTCAATGCCGCAAGGCCGGCGCCGATGACGCCGGCGCGGTCGCCCAGCATGGCCGGCGCGACCGGGCATCGATACCATACGGCCTCGACCGGAATTTCCGCGAGGGCTTCGTGCATGGCAGCTCCCAGCCCGCCGCCGAGCACGACCACGTCGGGGTCGAGGGCGGCGATCGCCGTGTCAACGGCGAAACGCATTGGCCCGGCCCAGGCGGCCAGCACCGACCTGGCTGCTTCCGATCCTTTGCGGGCCTCTTCGAGCAGCCGGTCCACGGACGTCGCCGTCGGCAACCCCGCGGCGGCCAGATGATCGGCCAGCGCCGTGCCCGAGCTGGTGGTTTCGACGCAGCCGCGCCGCCCGCACAGGCAGCGCGCGCCGTTCTTGTCTACGGTCAGATGGCCGAGCTGGCCGGCCGCCGCCTTGCCCCGCAAGATCCTGCCCTCGGCAAGCACGGCGCCGCCGATGCCGGTGCCGATGGTGAACATGACAGCCGTTCCGGCCGACCGGGCGGCACCCACGGCATGCTCGGCCAAAAGCGCCATGTTGCCGTCGTTGTCGAGCACGACCGGCCGCCCGAAGGTTTTGCCGAGGATGTTGCCGAGATCGATGCCGGAGAGATCGACGTAGCCGCCGGACATCATGCGATTATGCCTGATGTCGACGCGTCCCGGCACGCCGATGCCGACCGCTTCCACCGTCGCATCGTCAAGGGCGCGCACGAGGTCTTCTATCTGCGCACAGACCGGTTCCGGCGCGCCCGCCGTCGGCTGCTCCAGCCGGGCCAGCACCGCGCCGGCGGCGTCGATCCGCGCGGCGCGGATGCGGGTTCCGCCGACATCGACGCCGACCGCGGTGGCCATGGGATCAGGCGGCCGCGCCGGTGCGGGGATAGCGATCCAGCACCGCCTGGATCTGCCTGAGCCGCGGCACCGCCCGGCTCACCAGCAGCTCGCGCTGACGCTCGCGGTCGAGCGAGACGCAATCCTTCCAGAGCGCCCGCCCGGCGATGACGCCGGCTGCACCGTTGGCCATGGCAATCTCGACCTGGCCGAGAAACGTCTCGTGGTCGACGCCCGCCGACAGGACCGACCAGGGCACGGACCCGCACATGGCGGTGATTGCCGCGCAGGACTCTTCGCTGCCGGGATAGGGCAGCTTCAGCACCTTTGCGCCGGCATCGAGGCAAAGCCGCGTGCCGCCCTCGATCAGCGACGGAAACTTTTCCGCATAGGCCGCCTTGTCCTCGCCGGGCAGCGCGTAGGTCAGGAATTCCACCACCAGCAGCAGATCCTCGCGGGCGAAATCAGCGATGCACTGCTCGATGATCGCCACGTTGTGGCGATTGGCCTCCGGCCGGTCGGAGCGCAGATAAACCATGATCTTGCCGCCCGTGCCGCCCAGCTCGCGGACACGCCGCGCGGTCAGGCCGGGCGTAAGCCGCGACAGCCAATAACCGTTTGCGTCGGTGTCGTAGCCGGAAGCGTCGAGGCCGATGAGCAGCGCCACGTCGCGCGGCAGCACGCCCTCGTCGACGACGCGCGGCACCGCGCAGACCGCGTCGAGCAATATGCAGGGCGCGTGGCTGGCGAGATAACGCACCACGTCGGCCTTGGTGTCGCCCAGCGTGTCATTGCTGATCTTTGCCTCCTCCTCCGGCGTCGCGGCGAGCAGCTTGCGGATGCCGCCGCGCTGGTCGCAGGCGATCGCCATGATCACGCCGTTCGCCCCGCATATCTGCTGGTAGCCGCGGCGTTCGGAGGTGGTCATTTCGGACATGGCGACTTCCCGGTTTCGCTTGAAAGGACGCTTGGGGCTTTGCGGCCCCGCGCAGTGGCTGCACAATCAGTCACAAATTTACTCGTGTCAATATTGAAACCAACGTGCGTAAAGTTAGAGTTCGGAACGCTGCTGCGATCGGCTGCGAACTCCATCTCGCGGCGGACGGACGAGACGCTCGACCGACACTCGTATGAGTCGTACGACTTGCGGCCGTGGCACTCAGCAAATTTACGCATGACAAGATTTTAGGCTACGCACCAAAGACGTCGACGTTTTGTGTAAAATTTTGCCTTGCGGCCTCTCGTCGCCGCGCTCTATCTAAGCGCCATGGTTTCGGCAACGCGGGCGTCCAGGGCTATCGAACAATGACGCACAAGACGATGGAGGATTTCGCGAAATCCTGCGGCGTATCGCGGCCGACGCTGTCGAAATATTTCGACGATCCGACCAGCGTCAAGCCGGCGACCAGAGAGCGGATCGAGGCCGCGCTGCGATCGTCGGACTACCAGCCCAATCTCTATGCCCGGAACCTCAATCGCAAGAAGACCCGCAATATCGGCATCGTGGTGCCGACCATCGCCGACCCGTTCTATTCCGAGATGGTCAACCGTATCGAACTGCGCCTGCGCGGCGATGGCTATTGGCCGATCGTCATTTCCTCACATGGCTCGCGCGAACTGGAGATCGAGGCGACCCGCACCATGCTGTCGCTGAAAGTCTCGGGCGCGCTGGTCGCCCCTCTGGGGCTGCGGTCGGATCAGCGCGTGCTCGAGAAGCTGACCAGGACGATACCGACCGTCTATTTCGACACGTTTGTCGAAGGCGACACGCCCTTCGTCGGCAACAACAACACGCAAAGCGTGTCGACCATGGTCGACTATCTCTGCCGGTCCGGCGACGCTCCCGTCTATTTCGATATACCGCACGTCAACCACAACTCCCCGGAACGGCTGCAAAGCTATGTCGGCACGATGGAAAGGCTGGGGCACGAGCATGTAGTGATCGGCAATACACGCGATTACACCTGGGACTTCGAGCGGATCGGCTACGAGCAGACGCAGGCGATGCTGGCCAAAGGCGGGCTGCCGAAGACCCTACTCTGCGCCAATGATCGGCTGGCCTTCGGCGTCATGGCCGCCGCCTTCTCGCACGGGCTCAAAGTCGGGCGGAAGGGCGATTGCGACCTGCGTGTCGCCGCGCATGACGACCACCCGCTCAGCCGCTACACCTGCCCGGCGCTGACCACCATGGCGCAGGATTTCGCGTCCATGGCCGGCCGCGGCGTCGAGACGCTGCTGTCGCTGCTGGAGGATGACAATGGCAAGGCCGCCGGCAAGGTCGCTCTCGACGCCACTCTGGTGATGCGCCAGTCGGCGTGAACGGCGGCGAGGCGGCGCCTATTCTCGCGCGAAACCCGGATCGAAGCCGCGCCAGGCATCGACCGCGGCCTCGACGGCCTCCCGTGCCGCCGGGATATGGCGGCCCATGGACACAAAACCGTGGATCTGATCCGGCCAGCGGCGCAGGACGGTCTCCACGCCGTCTTCGGCAAGTCGCCGCGCATAGGCCTCACCCTCGTCGGCCAATATGTCGTGGCCGGCGATGGCGACGAAGGCCGGCGGCGCACCTGCGAGGCTTTTCACCTTCAGCGGCGACACGCGCCAGTCGTCGATGTCCGCCTTGTCGCGGATGTAGTGGTCGCGGAACCAGGCCATGGTCGCGGCGGTCAGGCCGAAACCCTCGGCGAAGCGGCGATAGCTGCCGGCCGTCTGCGAAGCATCCGTATTGGGGTAGAGGAGCAGTTGCGCCGTCAGCGGAGCATCCCGTGTATCGCGCACCGTCAGCGCGACGACCGCGGCAAGATTGCCGCCGGCGCTGTCGCCCGCGACCGCGATGCGTCTTCCGTCGATGCCGAGCGCATCGGCGGAACCGCGGATGAAGGAGAGCGCCGCAAGACAGTCCTCGACGGCGGCCGGAAACTTGTGCTCGGGCGCCAGCCGATAATCCGGGCAGACGACGACGCATCCGGCGATGTTGGCGAACCAGCGGCAGACCTCGTCATGCGAGTCGAGATTGCCGATCACCCAGCCGCCGCCATGCAGATAGAGCAGCGCCGGGGCATCTGTCTCCGGCGCGCCCTGCCCGCAATAGATCCTGACGGTCAGCGCTCCGCCGGGTCCGGCGAAGACGCGCTCCCCGACAGAGGCGACAGGCTCGCGCTCGCCTTGCAGCGTCGGAACGCCGGCATCGTAGGCGCGCCTGGCTTCGGCCGGCGTTCCGGTCTCGAAGGGTGGGAGGGCGGCCTCCCTTCCGAGTTCCAGCACGTGCCGGGCACCCGGATCGAGGTCAACAGAAGGCAATATCGACATGGCTGGCTCCTCCGGCCGGCAGGTCACGCAAGCAGACTACCAGCCTCTTCCTCGCCGAGCAGTGGCGGCTGGACGGTCGGCCCCTCGACAATGGCAACGGCCTCGCGGCTTTCACCCGACACGAGAATAGCCTCCATGATCTCCAGCACATGCAGCGCCAGCCTGCCCGAAGCGCGCGGGGCGGCGCCGGTGGTCAAGGCCCGCGCCAGGTCGGCAACGCCGAGCATGCGGTAGTTGGCGCGGTCCGGTGCGGCGAAAGGCCAGTTGCGCGCGCCGTAGAGTTCTTCCTCGCTGTGGAAATCCTTCCACTCGGCGCCGCGCTCCGACAGCGACACAGTACCGCCGAACGTATCGGGATCGGGCAGGCGCAGCGACCCTTCGGTGCCGTGCAGCTCGATCGGGTGGTTGGAGTGCCGGAACACGTCCCACGACGCGCCGAAAGTCACCGTCGCGCCGGAGCGGAATTCGAGCAGCGACTGCACGGTGGTGGGCGTGCCGACCTTGAAGGTGGTGTTCCTGAACGGCCCGTCGGCGGTGATCAGCCGCTCCTCCTGGCCGCTGGTCGCCATCGCCATGACGCCGGCGACCGGGCCTAGCAGATTGACCAGCATGGTCAGGTAATACGGCCCCATGTCGAAGACCGGACCGCCGCCCGGTTGGTAGTAGAATTGCGGATTGGGGTGCCAGTGCTCCATGCCGCGCCCCATCATGAAGGCGGTGCCGGTGACCGGGCGGCCGATGGCGCCCTCGTGGATCAGCCGGCGGGCGCGGCGGCCGGCCGCACCCAGGAACGTGTCCGGGGCCGAGCCGATCAGCAGGCCGCGCTTCTCCGCCTCCGCCACAAGGCGCCTGCCGTCGGCGGCCGAAGTCGCCAGCGGCTTTTCGGTAAAGACATGTTTCCCGGCGGAAAGCGCCGACAGCGTCACGTCGAAATGCGCGGCGGGGATGGTCAGGTTGAGCACGAGGTCGACTTCCGGATCGGCCAGCAGCGCGTCGACGCTCATTGCCCGGATGCCGTATTCCCGCGCCCGCAGCGCCGCCATATCAGCGGAAATATCGGCGCAGGCCCGCAGTTCCACGCCATCGAACAGCGCCGCGTTCCGCAGATAGGTCATCGAGATGTTGCCGCATCCGACGACGCCTATTCCCAGCGCCGCCCCTGAATTTCCATGCATTCCAAGCTCCTCCCGACGTCGCGGACGCTCTGTCCGATACTCCTTTTGCCCGGTGGCGAACAGCTAAAAATCACTATGGAACACTTTAAATATTGACGCGCGTTAATTTTTTATCGAACATGCGGTAATGCTGGTGACGCTGCCAGCTTTCAGGGAGGAAGCAATGTCTGACACCGGAAAGGGGCCGCGCTCCGGCTCGAAACTCGTCGCTCATGTGACCAAGGCCGATCGCCGGCAATTTCTCATCGGAAGCGCCGGGCTGTTCGGCACCGCCGCGCTCGGCATCGGTAGCGGGCTCGGCACCCGCCCCGCCCGCGCCCAGGGACGCGCCGAAATCAGCTTCGCCAGCGCCGCCTTCTTCGGCAAGGAGACGTTCGGCGACCTGATCAAGACCTTCAACGAATCCCAGGACCGGGTGCTGGTCAAGAACATCGAGCTGCCGCCGCCGAGCTCGTCGACCGAGGTCTATCAGGGTCTCGTCCAGCAGCTCGCCCGCCGCAACGGCACGCCGGACGTGTTCAGCCAGGACGTGATCTGGATCGCCGGCTTCGCCTCCGCCGGCTGGGCGCTGCCGCTCGACGAATATTTCCCCGCCGACAAGCGCGAAGCCTACTTCTCCGGCACCCTCAACGCCTGTACCTATGACGGCAAGCTGACCGCCCTGCCCTGGTTCATGGATTCGGGCATGTTCTATTACCGCAAGGACGTGCTGGAGAAGCATGGCGGCAAGGTTCCGGAGACCTGGGCCGACATGGCGACCATCGCCGCCGCCGCGCAGAAGGGCGGCGACGTCGACTTCGGCTATCTCTGGCAGGGCAAGCAGGCCGAAGTGCTGGTCTGCGACGCGGTCGAGATCATCACCTCCAACAACGGCTCGATCCTGGCGCCGGACGGCAAGTCGTCGCTGATCAACAAGAAGGAAGCCGTCGAGGCCATCCAGTTCCTCCACGACACCATCAACACCACCAAGATCAGCCCGCAGGACGTGCTGTCCTGGGACGAGGAGCCGTCGCGCCAGCCCTTCACCTCGGGCAAGGCGATGTTCATGCGCAACTGGTCTTACGTCTATCCGATCGCCCAGGATGCGAAGGCCTCGCAGGTGGTCGACAAGGTCGGCGTCGCACCGCTGCCGGCCTTCCCCGGCGGCAAGAGCTCGGCCTGCCTCGGCGGCTACCAGCTCGGCGTCAACGCCAACTCGAAGCAGCGCGAAGCAGCCATCGAGCTGCTGACCTGGCTGTCGTCTTCGGAAACCCAGCACCGCATCGCGCTCAATTTCGGCCTCGCGCCGACACGGCCGGCGCTGTTCCAGGACGAGAAGATCAAGGCCGAGCAGCCGTTCATGGCGAGCCTGGAAAAAGTGTTCACCGGCGCCACGGCGCGCCCGATCACGCCGGAATACGCCAAGGTGACGCTCGCCCTGCAGTCCGGCATCTCCAAGGCGCTGGTTTCCGGCAAGGTCCAGGAAGAGATGGACGCACTGGCGACCCAGATCGACGGCATCGTCGGCTGATCCGATGTCGGCGGCGGTCAGTTCATCAGCAAGCGGCTGGCCGCGCCGACGTTCGAAGCTGCTGCCGGCCGCGCTCTGGCCGCTGATTCTGCTGACGCCGGCGATCCTGTCGCTGGCGTCGGTTTCCTTCTATCCGATCGTCAACGGTTTCTATCTTTCCTTCACCAACACTTCCCTGATCACCCAGGAGCAGGAGTTCACCGGTTTTTCCAATTTCCTGCGGCTCTGGAGCGACGCGCAATTCTGGAACGCCTGGTGGCACACCATGTGGTTCACCTTCGCGTCGACGGTGCTGGAGACGGTGATAGGGCTCGGCATGGCGCTCATCCTGTGCGAGGCGTTCAAGGGACGGGGGCTGGTGCGCGCCGCCATGCTGGTCCCCTGGGCGATGCCGACCGTGGTGACGTCAAAAATGTTCGGCTGGCTGTTCGATGGCCAGCACGGCATTATCAACTACATCCTGCTGCATGCCGGCCTGATCGACCAGAACGTCAACTGGTACGGCTCGCCGGACACGGCGATGACCACCATCATCATCGCCGACGTCTGGAAGACCACGCCCTTCATGGCGCTGCTTTTGCTTACCGGCTTGCAGACCGTGCCGACCTCACTGCTGGAAGCGGCGCGCATGGACGGTGCCAAGGCGTGGACCACCTTCTGGCACATTCGCCTGCCTCTGCTCATGCCGACCTTGCTGATCGCCGGCCTGTTCCGCGCGCTCGACGCCTTCCGGGTCTTCGATCTGGTCTATGTGCTCACCGGCGGCGGTCCGGCGGATTCGACCGAGACGCTGTCGACGCTGTCCTACAAGGTGCTCTTCTCCACCCTGGAGTTCGGCTACGGCTCGGCCGTGTCGACGGCCATGTTCGTCACCGAGCTCGCCATAGCGGTGGCCTTCTGCCTCTACCTGATGCGGCAGATCAGGAGAGCGCGATGACCGGCCTCTCTTCGCCCCTGCGCAGCTTCGTCCTCTATCTCGGCGCGGCTCTGATCCTGCTATGGTCGGCCGGGCCCTTCATCTGGCAGTTCTCGACCTCGTTCCAGCTCGACAAGGCGCTGACCTCCGGCACACCGTCGCTGATCCCCGATCCGCTGACCTTCGAGCACTACTACAACGCCTTTGTCGAAAAGCAGCTTCACCGTTATGTCTGGAACTCGCTGGTCGTGTCGCTCGCCACCACCTTCCTGTGCCTGTTCGTCGGCTCGCTCGCCGCCTTCGCGCTGTCGCGGCTGAACGTCAGGGGCCGGTTCGGCATATTGATGGTCATCCTGTCGGTGTCGATGTTTCCGCAGATCGCGCTGGTCGGGCCGCTCTATCTGGTGGCGAGCAATCTCGGCCTGCTCGACACCTATACGGCGCTGATCATCACCTACCTGGCGCTCGGACTGCCGCTCGTCACCTGGGTGCTGTTCGGCTATTTCGAGACGCTGCCGCGGGAGATCGACGAGGCGGCGCGCATGGATGGGGTCGGCGTGCTCGGCCTGCTCTGGCACATCATCCTGCCGATGTCGCTGCCCAGCCTCGTCACCACCGGCCTGCTCGCCTTCATCACCGCCTGGAACGAATTCCTGTTCGCGCTCGCCTTCACCTCCAATATCGACCGCCAGACGATTCCGGTCGGCATCGCCAACTTCACCAACCAATATTACGTGCCCTGGGGCGACATCGCCGCGGCCTCCGCCGTGGTGACAGTGCCGCTGATCGTGCTGGTGCTGTTCTTCCAGCGCCACATCATCGAAGGCCTGACCCAGGGCGGCATCAAGGAATGATGAAATGACTGCCAGAAGCCTCAAGGTCGGCTGCCAGACCTTTACCTGGGAAATGCTCGGGGATCGCTTTGCCGGCGGCCCGGACGATCTGGTCCGGGCGATCTCGGACGGCGGCTATTCCGGCATCGAGATCACCGACACGATGATCGGCCGCTATGCCGGCAAGCCGGTGGAGTTCGCCACAACGCTGAAGCAGGCGGGGCTGACGCTGGTCTCCTTCGCCTTCGGCTCGGACAGCGGCTTTACCGTCAGGGAAGAGATCGACGCCGATCTCGAAAGCGCCCGGCGCTGGATCGATTTCGCCGCCAATTTCCCGGGCGCGCTGGTGTCCATGGGATCGGCGACAGTGGTTTCCGACGGACCGCGCGAGGAAAAGTTCGCCATAGCCGCGGAGGCTTATAACCGCGCCGGCGAGGTCGGCCGCAAGGCCGACGTGCAGGTCGCCGTGCATCCAAGCTCGCACCACAACACGCTGCTCTACGATCGTCCCGACTACGACCGCATCTTCGGCCTGCTCGATCCCTCTCTCGTTGGCTGGGTGCCCGACACCGGCCACATCCTGCGCGGCCATGCCGACATGCTGGACACGCTGCGCACCTACCGGGACCGCATCCGCTACCTGCATCTGAAGGACGTCGACGCGGCCGGCACCTGGGCCATGCTCGGCAAGGGTATCTGCGACACGCCTGCGGTCATCGACATCGTCGCCGCCGCTCCGCACTTCAATGGCTGGCTGGTGCTGGAGGAAGAATCGGAGACCGCCGCCGCCGATCCGGCCAAGGCGGTAAAGGTCAATCGCGAAACCATGCGCGGCTATGGCTACTGAGGACCGGCGATGATCAGGAAGGACGAACGTCGTCTTCGCGTCGGGGTGCTGGGCGCCGGGCCGATCGCCCAGTTCGCGCATTTCGAATCCTGCGCCAAGGCCAGGAACGCCGACCTCTACGCCATCTGCGATGTCGCGCCCGATCTTCTCCAGCGCATGGGCGCTACCTGGGAGCCGCAAAAGCTTTATGACGATTACGACCGAATGCTGGCGGATCCCGAGCTGGAAGCGGTGATCATCGCCACCTCCGACGCCTACCATGTGCCGATGTCGATCAAGGCGCTGGAAGCGGGAAAGCACGTGCTGTGCGAAAAACCGATCGGCGTCTCGGTCGAGGAGGGCCAGCAACTCGCGGAGGCCGTGAAGCGGACGGGCAAGGTGCTACAGGTCGGCCATATGAAACGTTTCGACCAGCCGATCGAGGCGGCGCGCGATTTCATCCGCGACGAGATCGGCGAGGTGCTGGCGCTGAAGGCGTGGTACTGCGATTCCACCCACCGCTACACCAACACGGACGCCGTGCAGCCGCTTCCGGTCACCAGCAAGCTGGTCAGAAAACCGTCCGGCAACCCGAAGGCCGATCTGCGGCAATACTTCATGCTGGCGCACGGCTCGCATCTGGTCGATACGGCGCGCTTCCTGTGCGGCGACATCGTCGCCGTGCGCGCGCGTATCCATGAGCGGTTCGGCGCCTATTGCTGGTTCGTCGAGACGGAATTCGCCGGCGGCGCGCTCGGCCATCTCGACCTCACCGTCGCCGTGCGCATGGACTGGCACGAGGGTTTCCAGCTCTACGGCCAGAACGGCTCGGTGATCGCCAAGACCTTCAACCCGTGGTTCTTCCGCTCCAGCGAGGTGGAAATTTTTCACGAGAAGGACGCGACGGTACGAAAGCCGCTCGGTGCCGACGGGCATTTCTACCGCCGCCAGTTGGAAGGTCTTGCCGACACGGTGCTCACCGGGGCGCCGATGCGCGGCGCCGACGTCGAGGACGGCATCGCCTCGATCCGCGCCATGGTGGCGATCGCCCGTTCGGTGGAAAGCGGCGAGCGCGTCGAGCTCGCCAGCGTGACGGGCGCGGTCTGATGCAGGTCGGGATTTTCGCAAAGACTTTTCCGGGCACGGACCCCGCCGCCGTACTTACGGCGGTGCGCGAGGCTGGCTACGCGATCACGCAGTTCAATCTCACCTGCGCCGGCCTGCCCTCCATGCCGGACGTGGTACCGGCGGAAACGATAGCCGCGATCGCAGCGGCGGCAACGGCATCCGGCGTGTCGCTGGCGGCGCTCTCCGGCACCTACAACATGGCCCATCCCGACACGGCGGTGCGTGAAGACGGCCTACGCCGGCTGGGCGTGGTGATCGAGGCGGCGGCGACGCTGTCCATACCGCTGGTCACGCTGTGCACCGGCACCCGCGATCCCCATGATCAGTGGGTGCACCATCCGGACAACGCCGACCCCTCCGCCTGGGCCGACATGGCCCGCGAGATGGAAAAGGCGCTGGCGCTTGCAGAGCGGCACGGCGTCGATCTCGGCATCGAGCCGGAGCAGGCGAACATCGTCACGTCGGCCGCCGATGCCATGCGCCTGATCGCCGAGATGGGATCGGAACGGCTGAGGATCGTGCTCGATCCCGCGAACCTGTTCGAACGCGCAACGCCGGACCAGGCCCGCGCCGTCGTCGCAGATGCGGTGGAGCGCGGCTCAGGCCATGTCGCCATGGCCCATGCGAAAGACCGCTTTGCCGACGGCCGCTTCGCCACCGCCGGGCATGGAATCGTCGACTTCTCCGATTTCGTCGCCCGGCTGAAAGCAACCGGCTTCGACGGCCCGCTGGTCACCCACGGCCTCTCCGCCGAGGAGGCACCCGGTGTCGCCCGCTTTCTGCAAGGGCTGGTGCGATGACCGTCGCCACGCTCGAACGCGGCGGCGCGCTGCTGAAAATCTTCGACCGCGGGCAAGGTCCCGCCGTGGTGTTCCAGCACGGTCTGGGCGGCGACGAGGCGCAGGTGGCGCAGACTTTCCCGGGATCGCTCCCCTGCCGGCGGCTGACGCTGGAGTGCCGGGGCCATGGTCGCTCCAGCCTCGGCGGCAAGCGTCCTTTCTCCTTCGCCATGTTCGCCGACGACATCGTCGTCGCCGCCGAGCAAGCGGGTATCGAGCGCTTCGTCGCCGGCGGCATTTCCATGGGCGCGGGCTTGGCGCTGCGCCTCGCCATCCGTCATCCGGATCGCGTGAGCGGGCTCCTCCTGGTGCGCCCCGCCTGGGCATTTTCCGCCGCTCCCGAAAACCTCGCGCCGATCGCCGAAGTCGCGCGGCTGGTGCGCAGCCACCCGCTCGCCGAGGCCCGCGCCAACTTCGAGCGATCGCAGACGGCGGTGCGGCTGAAGGTTGAGGCCCCCGACAATCTGAACTCGCTGCTCGGCTATTTCGACCGTCCGGACATCCTTCGGTTCGCCGAGGTGCTGGAGGATATTTCCAGCGACGGGCCCGGCGTCTCGGAACAGGATGCGGCCGCACTTGCCATCCCCACGCTGGTGATCGGCAACGCGCTGGACGCGATCCATCCGCTGCCGATGGCTCAAGCACTTGCCGCCGCCATCCCCGGCGCCGCCTTCCGAATCGTCACGCCCAAGGCGAGTGACAAGAACCGCCATTTCGCCGAGGTGCAGGCGGCGATCGCAGCCTTCCTGCACAGCCATTTCGACATCCCCAACGGTGCATCCTCATGACGACCAAACCCCTTTCCGGCCGCGCCGCCATCGCCGCCCTGCCCCGCAACCGGCTCATCGGCGAGTTCTCGCTGTGGTCGGCCGACCTCGCCAACATGGAGCGCGACCTCAACCGCATCGAGGCGCATGTCGATCTCCAGCATATCGACGTCGCCGACGCCCGCTTCACGCCGGGCCTGCTGTTCTTCCCCGACTTCGTCGCGCGCATCGCAAAACTGACGGCGAAGCCGGTCCATGTTCATCTCATGGTCGAAGCGGACATCGTCGAGGAGCAGACCCGCCAGTTCATCGAGGCTGGCGCCGATCTGGTCAGCGTGCATGCCGAAAACGGCGAGGCTGGGCTGCGCGCGGTGCGGCTGGCGCGCGAGCGTGGCGCCGCGGCCGGCGTCGTGCTCAAGCTGGAGACGCCGGTCGAGGCGGTCAAACCGTTCCTCTCCGAGGTCGAGTTCGTCACCTTGCTCGGCACCCCCATCGGCATAAAGGGCGTCGGCCTTGCCGACAATGCGTGCGACCGGCTGATCGCCGCGCGCAAGCTGCTGCGGGAAGCCGGCCGCGAAGCCGAGGTCGTGCTCGCTGCCGACGGCGGCATCCGTGACGAGACGGTGCCGCGGCTGCGCGCCGCCGGTGCCGAGACGGTCGTGCTGGGATCGCTCGCCTTCGGCGCCCCCGACCTCGCGCAACGGATGGCCTGGCTGCACTGGCTGAAGGTCGCCGCCTGATGCCAAAGGTCGCCCTCGCCTTCGACCTCGGCGGCACTGAGCTGCGCGGCGCGCTCGTCGAGAGCGGCGGGCGCATCCTCGCTTCCGCCTCGGCGCCGACACTGGCGCTGGCCGGATCGGAAGCGGTGATCGGCCAGATCGTCGGGCTCGCCGGCGAGTTGCGGGCGATGCGGCCGGATGCGGAGGTGGCGGGCATCGGGCTCGGCGCGCCGGGTCCGCTCGATCCAAAGGCCGGCATCGTCATCGGCCCGCCGACGCTGGCGGGCTGGCACGAGGTGCCGCTGATGGACATCCTCATCAGCCGGTTCGGCCTGCCGGTGCGGCTCGAAAACGATGCCAACGCCGCCGCGCTGGGCGAATTGCGCTTCGGCGCCGGGCGCGGAGCGGAGTCGCTGGTCTTCGTCACCGTATCGACCGGCATCGGCGGCGGCGTCATCGCCGAAGGCCGTCTCTACCATGGCCGGCGCGGGCTCGCCGCCGAGATCGGCCACATGACCATCACCGGCGAGGGCGAGCGCTGCTTCTGCGGCGCCGTGGGCTGCTTCGAGGCCGTCGCCTCCGGCACGGCGCTCGGCCGCCGCGCCACGGCGCTGTCCGCGCCCGGCGACGGCTCGCCGATGCGGCGGCTATCGGCGAACGGCGACGTCACGGCGCGGCATGTGGTCGAGGCGGCGCGCGCCGGCGACCATGCGGCGCTGGCGCTGATCGAGGACGAGGCGCAGTGGCTCGGCATCGGCTTCACCAACTTGCTGCATCTCTATTCGCCGGACGTGCTGGTGATGGGCGGCGGTCTATCCAACGGCTTCGACCTGCTGATCGGCACTGTCCGGCGGACCGTCAGCCGGCGTGCGATGCCCGCCTATCGCGATGTCCCCATCATGCCGGCACAGCTCGGCGGCAATGCCGGGTTGGTGGGCGCCGCCAGCCTGATCCTGTGGGAAGGCGAGCCCGGCGCACCGATCGCGATCGCGCAGGACGAGGACGCATCCGAAAACACCGTTTCCGGCGAGGCACTTCATGGCTGAACTCAAGCTGCGCGGCGTGCGCAAGTCGTACGGCGCCGTCGAGATCATCAAGGGCGTCGACCTTGACGTCGAAGACCGCGAGTTCGTGGTCTTCGTCGGCCCGTCAGGCTGCGGAAAATCGACGCTGCTGCGCATGATAGCCGGTCTGGAAAAGATCACCGCCGGGGATCTCGTCATCGACGGCGAGCGCGCCAACGACATCGATCCGTCCGAGCGCGGGCTCGCCATGGTGTTCCAGTCCTACGCGCTCTATCCGCATATGACGGTGGCCGAGAACATGGGCTTTGCCCTGAAGATCGCCGGCGTGTCCCTGGAGGAGCGGAGCCGCAAGGTGCTGGAGGCAGCCGAAGCTCTGCAGCTTTCGCAACTGCTCGACCGCCGGCCCAAGGAACTGTCGGGCGGCCAGCGCCAGCGCGTCGCCATCGGCCGCGCCATCGTGCGCAATCCGAAAGTGTTCCTGTTCGACGAGCCGCTGTCCAACCTCGACGCCGCCTTGCGCGTCAGCATGCGGCTCGAGCTGATGCGCCTGCACGAGCAACTGGCCGCCACCATGATCTACGTCACCCACGACCAGATCGAGGCGATGACCATGGCCGACAAGATCGTGGTGCTGAACGGCGGCCAGATCGAGCAGGTCGGCTCGCCGCTCGACCTCTACCACCGGCCAGCGAACATTTTCGTCGCCGGCTTCATCGGCTCGCCCAAGATGAATTTCTTGACGACGGCGGTGGCTTCGACCGGCCCCGACGGCGTGTCGGTCACGTTGCCCGGCGGCCACACGATTACCGTTCCCGCCGTCGCCGATACGGTCAGTGTCGGCAACGAGGTGCTGCTCGGCATCCGCCCGGAACATCTGCGCGTGGCGCCGGACGGGCAGTTCAGGGGCGAGGCCATGCTCGCCGAAAGACTGGGCAGCCTGACCATCCTGCATGTGAAGGTCGCACCTGAGGTTACGCTGGTCGTGCAGGCAGACGGCGGCGACGCGACGCCTCTCCATAGTCCGATCGCCCTGGATATCGCCCCGGCGTCCTGCCACCTCTTCCGCCAGGATGGGCAGGCCTTGCCTTCGCTCCACGCGAAGTAGCGGCGGCAGGCATTGGCGGACGTCGGCCACCAGGCTGACATGAGGGCTGGCCACCGCCGGCGCTGCAGCCGATCCGATTGATTGAGCAGCGCGAGCGGTTCGTCGCCAAAAATCGCGCAAGTCCGCTCGTTAGCCCTGACCTACCATGCATGACTCGTCCGAAGACGGATCATTTGCCGTCGGATCGAGTTCGCGATTCCGAGGCAGGGCTCCCGCGCGTGTGGTCGGCTAAGCCGCTGGGAATGCCCAGCTTTCATCTGCCTCGCCGGCGCTTCCGGGTAGGGAGCGAGGCATCCTGTCCACCAACAAAGACACGAACGCAACCCGCAACACATTGCAAAAAATAGAAAAACATGATTATATTGAATGAGCGTTCAAACAAAACAAGAGCCTATTTATGAACCTGCACAGCCGTGACGTGGCCATCCCCAACGATTGGGACCGCCGCGGGTTGCCGGGCTGGAGCTATCATAGCCCTGCCCTTCTCGACCTGGAGAAGGAACACGTCTTCCGCAATCACTGGCAGATCGTCGGCCACGTCTCCGACGTGCCCAATGCCGGCGACTACCTCGCCATGGACGTCGTCGGCGAGCGCGCCCTGGTCGTGCGCGGCAAGGACGGCGTGGTGCGGGCTTTCCACAACATGTGCCGGCATCGCGGCTCCCGCGTCGTCGCCGAGGACAAGGGCACTTGCCGCAATGCGCTGGTCTGCCCCTTTCACGGCTGGGTCTATAATCTCGACGGTACCCTGCGCGGCGCGGCGCGGCCGGGCTCCTTCCCGGATCTCGACAAGGCCGAGTTCGGGCTGTCGCCGCTCGAGCTTGACATCTGGATGGGCTTCATCTTCGTACGCTTCCGGCAAGGGCCGCAACCCTCGGTCGCCGAACTCCTCAGTCCGGTCGAGGCGGAGATCGCCCCTTACGGTATTGCCGGCATGGTGCCGGCCTATGGCGTGTGGACGCAGAAGACACCGGTCAACTGGAAGTCGGTGCGTGACGTCGACAACGAGGGCTACCATGTCGCCATGGCGCACCCGGCCCTGCAGGATCTCTACGGCGCGACCTATTTCGACGAGCCCTTCGCCAACGGCGTTTCGCGCTCCTTCGCCACCTACAATCCGCATGCCGGGCGGCGTTGGAGCGTGCGCAACTATGTCCGCATCGCGCCCCAGCCGGAGCGCCTGCCTGAGACTCTGCGCAAGGCCTGGATCTATTACGGCCTCTTCCCCAACGCGGTGATCGCCGTCACGCCGGAGACGGCACAGTTCTATCAGGAATTCCCGCTCTCCACCGGACAGACGCTGCTGCGCGGCGCCATCTACCGCTATGCCGACGAGACGCGCCAGCAGGCGGCGGCGCGCTATCTGGCCTGGCGCATCGACCGCGAGACCACCGCCGAGGACATCCAGCTCACCGTGTGGTCGAACGAATCCATGCTGTCGGATGCTTTCTCCGGCTTCTATCTGTCGGATCTCGAATACGGCGTGCGCAGCCACCACGACCATTTGCGCGGGCTCCTGCCGATCCTGGAACTGGAGACGGCGCCCGAAGAGAAGGACATGTGGGGTCTCAACGAGGCGCTTCGGTCCCCCTCCTGACCGCCGTCGACCGTGAGTTCGACGGCTTCTCCGGAAAAGGACATGGCGTGTCCCGCCTGCGCGAGTATCCCGCGGAAGCGGGCATTGCCGTGCAGGCTGCGGAACGCCGAATCGATCTTTATGCCTAGGCTGTCCGGCTCGCGCTCGGCGACGGCGAGCGCGAGATGGGTGAGGGCCGGCTCGGTCCGGTCGAGAAACGCCAGCGTGCGCGCGACCTTGTAGGCCGATACCTTGTCCTGCGCATGCTGCCCAAGCTGTTCGGCCAGCATCGCCTCCAGCAGGCCTTCCCGGCCATCGGCGGCATAGCCCTGCTGCGCCGCCCGGTAGATCTTCGCCATGCCCTCGTCCCCGACGATCCGCGCCGCTTCCAGTGATTCAGCGAGCGACTCCCGGTAGCGGCCCTGGTCGAAATAGATGTCGGCGAGATAGAAATGCGGCGGCGGATAGTCGGGGCGCTTTCAGCGAATTCCCTCAGTAGCTTGCCGGATTCCTCCACTTGACCGGCGTGATACAGGATGAGCGCCTTGTTGGCGAGGATGGCCCGTGAGTTCGGATCGCGTTCCTGGGCCCGGCGAATGGCGTCGAGCGCCACGTCAAAGGCACCCGTCTGCATGGTCGTCAACGCCAGCCAGTGATTGTTGTCGGGCGAGCCGGGATCCAGTTCGAGGGCGCGGTCGAACAGCGCCCGCGAGCGAACGAAGTCACGGTCCCAGTAGAAGGTCGTGAAGCCGAGCGCCGCATGTGCCGCGGCAAGGTTCTGGTCGAGCTTCCAGCTCGGAGGGATAGGCATAGACCGACGCCCGCGTGCGGCCCGGCACGCGATGCACCGGCAGGCCGCGTCCCGCCTCCCAGCGTTTCACCGTCCGCTCGTCGCGGCCGAAGAAGCTGGCGATCTCTTTCCAGCTCTTGAGCGGCTTTTCCGCCCCGATGCGCCCGTCCAGCGCCGCCATGTCCACCCACATGCCCCGATATGCCCCGCATTGCCATCAGCAATGCGTCGCGCAGGCAAGTAGATTTTCGGCGTGCCGATTCGGAACGCCCTGCGTGCGCAGGCGCGGCGGACCCGCAGGCCCGTGATCGGCGCCCGGCCCCAAGGGCGCCGCGCCGCGCTCCCTTCGCAAGCTCAGGCCGAAGGGAGCGCGGCAACTTTCATTGATAGGGGAGGAGCGCCCGGCGGGCGGCGCGGGCATGATCACCCCTGCCAGACACCTTCCGTGGCGAGATCGTCCATGGTCCGCGAAATGCCCTCGCGCAGGATCGCCACCATGTCGTCGATCTGGCTGCGCGAAATGATCAGCGGCGGCGACATCACGCACATGTGGATAAGCGGCCGCACCAGCAGGCCAAGGGCGTGGCAATGCGCGTCGATGCGCCTGCCGACCTCATAGTCGAGCTTCAGCGGGTTGTTGCTCTCCCGATCGGCGACGCATTCAACGCAGGCCATCAGGCCGACGCCGCGCACCTCGCCGACCAGCGGCAGTTCCTCCAAAGTCTTCAGCCGCTCCTGAAAATACGGCGCAACGGCACGCGCATGGTCGAGGATGCCGCCTTCGAGCAGGTCGAGATTGGCGAGCGCCACCGCGCAGCCGACCGGGTGGCTGGTGTAGGTCAGCCCGTGCGCATACATGGCATCCGGGTGGTTGGAACGGCGCAGGTCGGCGAGCAGCCGTTCCGACACCAGCATCCCGCCGAGCGGAAAATAGCCGGAAGTCACGCCCTTGGCGAAGGTGATGATGTCGGGGTCGATACCGAACACGTCCTGCGAGGCGAAGACCTCGCCGAGCCGCCCGAAACCCGTCACCACCTCGTCCGACACGTAAAGAATGTCGTTGTGGCGGCAGATTTCTCGGATGCGCGGCAGGTAGCCCGGCGGCGGCACGATCACTCCGCCGGATGCCTGCACCGGTTCGCCGACAAAGGCGCCGATCTTGTCGGCGCCGATCCGCGCCACCGTTTCGGCGAACTCGTCGACGAGCTGGTCGGCGAACGCCTCCACTGTCATACCCTCGGGGCGACGGAATGGGTCCGGCGACGACAGTTTTACCACCAGCCCGTCGGCGACATCCATCCAGTCGCGATCGCGCGGGCGGCCGTTGAGCGAGGCCGACAGATAGGTCGAGCCGTGATAGGCGCCGCCGCGCGACAGCAGCAGCTTCTTCTCCGGCCGGCCGCGCACGTTGTTGTAGAACTGCATGAAGCGCAGCGCGCTTTCCACCGCCGACGATCCCCCGGTCGTGAAGAAGACGTGATTGAGGTCCCCCGGCGCGTGGGTGACGATGCGCTCGGCAAGCACCGCCGACGGCTCGTTCATCGTGTACCAGGGCGTGTTGTAGGAGAGCTGCATCGCCTGCTCGTACATCACCCCAGCCAGCTCCTCGCGGCGATGACCGGCATTGACGCACCACATGCCGGCCGGCCCGTCGATCAGCCGCCTGCCCTCGCCATCGGTGACGTAGATGCCGTCGCCGCTGCCGATCAGGCCGCGTGCCTCGCTGCCGATGGAGCCGGCATAAGGCCACGGCTGCACGAGATGGCGCCTCGCCAGTTCTTCCGCGTCCGCCTCCGGGGCCTGTCGCTCGAAGCTGCTGTCCCTGACCGCCGCCATATCGATCTCCTTTTCTCCGGCATCCGGACCGGCGACGCATTTAAATAGCCGTAAAAAATACGTTATCGAACTCTTTTTGAATATCCGTTCAATCAATATTCCAGAAATGCGCCTTGATTTCAATCCGCTCTTGCGCTCATGATGACGGAAAGCCGGGAAACAAGGGAACGCCCGGCCGGCATGGGAGCAGCCATGGAACGTGAGTTCACGCGATCCGCGACAGGCGAGCCGTTGCAATGACGGCTGCCGCGGAAGGGGAAATCGCGTACCGCAAGGCGCGGCCCGGCTCGAAACCCCTTCTGCAATCGGAAACTGCCCGCGGCCTGGCGCTGGTCAGCCCGCCCCTGCTCTACGCGCTCGTGCTGCTGGTCGTGCCGATCCTGGTGGTGATCGCCCACAGCTTCTGGACCCAGAACTATCTCACCATCGACCGGACCTTCACGTTCGAACAGTACCGCATCGCTCTGACCGAGCCGATCTATCGAGACCTGCTGCTGCGCTCGCTGTTCATCTCCTTCTCGGTCAGCGTTCTCACGGTCGCGCTCGCCTATCCGATCGCCTACTACATCTCCTTCCGCGGTGGCCGGTACAAGAGCCTCTGGCTGTTCCTGATCACCATCCCGTTCTGGACCAGCTACCTGCTGCGCGTCATGTCGTGGAAGGTAATCCTCGGCTACAACGGCGTGCTGAATTCCGGCCTGCTCGGCCTCGGCATCATCGACGAACCGTCGACGGCGCTGCTCTACAATTCAAGTGCCGTGATCATCACGCTGACCCATGCCTGGGCCGCCTTCGCCATCCTGCCGATCTTCGTGTCGCTGGAGAAGGTCGACCGCACGCTGATCGAGGCCGCCACCGACCTCGGCGACGGCCCCATCCGCAGCTTCCTGCGGGTAACGCTGCCGCTGTCGATGCCCGGCGTCATTTCGGCGCTGCTGATCGTCATGATCCCGACCGTCGGTGACTACGTCACGCCGAAGCTCGTCGGCGGCAAGGACGGCGTGATGATCTCCAACGCCATCCAGGCGCAATTCGGCAAGGCGCTGAACTGGCCGCTCGGCGCGGCGCTGTCGGTCACCACGATGGTGGTGGTGACCGCGATGGCGGCGGCCTCGGTCCTCCTGCTCAAGCTGGCGGCGAGGCGTGCCCGATGAAACGCCTGCTCGAACGATGGCTGCCGGCCTATGCCATTCTTTACGTGATCTTCCTCTATCTGCCGGTACTTCTGCTGCCGGTCTTCTCGATCAACGCGTCGGCGGTGCCGAAATTTCCGCTCACCGGCTATACGCTCAAATGGTACGGGGAACTGCCGCGCACCCAGGCTCTGCTCGACGCGGCGTGGAACAGCCTCGTCGTCGGCGTCGCCTCCGCCATGCTGGCAACGGTGCTCGGCATCTGCGCGGCGCGCGCCATCACCCGCTACCGTTTTCCCGGACGCGGGACGGCCCATGGCCTGATCATGGCGCCGCTGGTCCTGCCGGAGATCATCGTCGCAGTCTCGATGCTGCTGGTGCTTCTGCGGCTTGGCCTCAGCCTGTCGCTGTTCACCGTCGTGCTGGGGCACATCCTGATCTGCATTCCCTATTCCGTCAGCGTGCTGACGGCGGCCTTCGAGGGTTTCGACGCGAGCCTGGAGGAGGCCTCGGCGGATCTCGGCGAGACGGCGTGGGGCACGTTCCGGCGCGTGACGCTGCCCATGGTGGCGCCGGCCATCATCTCGTCGCTGCTGGTCTCCTTCACCATCTCGCTCGACGATTTCATCATCGCCTTCTTCCTCGGCGGCACGGATGCGACCTTGCCGATCTACATCTGGGGCCAGTTGCGTTTCGCCGCAAAGCTGCCCAGCGTGCTGGCGCTCGGCACGCTGCTGCTGGTTGGTTCCTTCGCCCTGCTCACCATTGCCGAAATCCTGCGCCGCCGCGCCGAGCGGCGCACCCAAGCGCCGGGGGTGTCCCTTGCCTGACCGTACCATGATCGAAATCAGGAACGTCACCCGCAGCTACGGGACGTTCAAGGCCCTGGACGACGCCAATCTCGCCATTCGCGAGGGCGAGTTCTTTTCGCTGCTCGGCCCATCCGGCTGCGGCAAGACCACGCTGCTCAGGATGATCGCCGGCTTCGATACCCCGACCGGCGGCTCGATCCTCGTCGACGGCCAGCCGATGGATGGCATTCCGGCCAACCGCCGCCCCACCAACATGGTGTTCCAGAGCTATGCCATCTTCCCGCATTTGAACGTCGAGCAAAACGTCGCCTATGGGCTCAAGCGCATGAAGCTCGAGGCCGCGGAAGAAAAGCGCCGCGTCGAGGAAGCGCTGGCCATGGTGTCGCTCGCCGGGCTGGGCAAGCGGGGCGCCACCGAACTCTCCGGCGGCCAAAGGCAGCGCGTCGCGCTGGCGCGAGCCCTGGTGATGCGGCCAAAGGTTCTGCTGCTCGACGAGCCGCTGTCGGCACTCGACAAGAAGCTGCGCGAGCAGATGCAGGTCGAGTTGCGCCGGCTGCAGAAGGCCGTCGGCATCACCTTCATCCTGGTCACCCACGACCAGTACGAAGCGCTCGCCATGTCAGACCGCATCGCCGTCATGTTCGGCGGAAAAATCGCGCAGGTGGCGGCCCCAAAGGAAATCTATCAGCGGCCGGTCAACCGCCAGGTGGCGGATTTTCTGGGCGGCATGAATTTCATCAAGGCCGAGATCGTCGACGACGCCGGCACGTCCATCGTCGTCGACACGCTGGGCTTCGGCCGGGTCAGGACTGACAAACCGGCCGCCTATGTCAAGAACGGCTCGGCCGCGACCATCGGCATCCGCCCCGAGCGGCTGCGCGTCCTGTGGGACGATGCCAGCGCCAGGCACGAGGTGGCGGGCACGGTCGTGGAACGGCATTATTTCGGCGAGATCACCCACCTCGTCGTAGAGGTGCCCGGCATGGACAAGCCGTTGTCAGTCACCGAGACCAATGATTTCGGCGCCGACGACCTGCCGCTCGGCGCGCCGATCCGGCTGGGCTACGATCCCGACGCGCTGGTCGCCATGGCGGATTGAAGGGATTCGATCACGCCGCTCGCCGCCGCCCTGCCAGCGACGATGGCGCCCTCGATGTAGCCGGGAAAAGACGGCGACAGTTCCGACGAGGCGAATGCCACGGAGGACAGACCGCGCCGCAGGATGGCTTCGGCGTCCTTCGCCGAAAAATCCATGATCGTGTCGGAATAGCCGCCGCCGCTCCATTTGTCGTCCGTCCAGTCGCGCATCGTGACGTCGAGCGGCGTCTTCGCCTCGTGCCCTAACGCCGCGCGGAGCTTTTCCAGGATCGCCAGCTTGACAGCCTCATGCCCCATCCGCCGCCAACGCTCGGCAAGGCTGCCCCCGGCGAAAACGACGATCGCCGTGTGATCGTCGTCGCGGCTTGCGTCGCAGGCATAAAGACCCAGCGGATCGAGGAAGAACACACTGCCGCTCAGCCCCTTGTCGCGGAACGGTCTTTCGTAGCGCAGCAGCGCCTTAATCACCTTGCCGCTGCGCCACACCGAAGTCGCCTGACAGAGCTCGACCGGGAGCGGCGGATCGTAGGTGAGCCGGCGCGCCATCACCGGCGGCACGGCGAGGATGGCGTGTTCGGCCTCGTAGAGCCCCGCGTCCGTGCGGAGGCTGACTTTCCCCGGACCGTGCCGGATGCTGCGTACCGCCTCGCCGAGGCGCAGCCCTGAGCCGAGTTGGCGCCCGAGATCCTCGGCCAGCGAATGCATCGTCTCCTTCAGGAAATATTGCAACTCAGGCGCCTCGTTGGTGATGCGCCGGTCGTTGGAAACGAAATACCAGAGCGGCAGAAGGTCGGCCGGCTGGCACCACAGGCCCTCGATCGAACCGAGGAAGGCCCATTGCGCGTCATGAGCGTCGGGCTGCGCCTCCGCCCAGCCGCGCACCGAGAGGTTGGCGATGGCAGGATCGTCCGGGTCGAGAGCGTTCGCCCGGTCACGGATCCTCGCGGAACGGCGGTAAAGGTCTTCGACCGTGCCGACGATCGTCGCTGGTTCGATCAGCCACTTTCCAGGAAACAGCCCGTTCACCCGCGTCTTGCCATAGGCATCCGCCAGCGCCGAAATCTCCGGCATGTCGTCGCAGTAATACTGGCCGCCGACGTCAACGCGCTCGCCGAGCCCGTTCGACATCGATTCCACCCGTCCGCCGACCCGATCCCGTGCCTCGAGGACAACGACGTCGATCCCAGCCGCTTTGAGGACATGCGCCGCCGATAGGCCGGTGAACCCGGCTCCGATGACGATCACCTGCGACCGAACGACCCTCGCACTCAATTGCCTGCCCCCTGCCTGGCCATCGCGGCAGCCCGACCTGCCATTCCCGAGCGGCCGCTTCCCGGGCCGCACCCCCTTTTCATTTTCCGATGACGCATGGTTAATGTCCATGGCCATGGCGCTGGCGCACGGGGATTTTGCCGACCTGGTGACTCCGCGCCGCCGAGGTGGCCAACGCAGCCATTCCAGCCGGCCGGCCAAATCGGAGCCATTGTCGTCACAGCGTCGCGGCGCCCTTCCGCAGTCGCTTCGCGCCGAGTTTGGCCAATGCCTTCCGCACTTCACGCAGCTCGTTGTCCCACCCATCGCCGGGATTCATCGGGCTTTCGCTGGCGGCCCGCTGCAGCCCGCGCGCCTCCGATTCGATCTCCCTCAACCTCTCGATCTTCTGGCGGGTGTTGAGCGACCCGTCCTCGACGATCTCCCGCACCTTCATTTCCCTGAACGTAACCATCGATCGGCTCTCCAATTGGTCGCGGCAAAACGCACCGGAGCGGCCGTCGTTCCAGCGGCCACGGCCCACACGAAGGGAACTTCGGGAGGATGTTGATTGTTATTCCAGGGCCTTAGCCGCGCCGACCTCCCTGGCAGGCCGGAATAGGTCACAGGAGGATGCCGTGGAAAAGCATTTTACGAGAATCGCGAACGCCATCGCCTACGCGGCCGGCAAACCGGGGACCTTCATCCTCTGCGCCGGAATCATCATAGTGTGGGCAGTGAGCGGGCCGCTGTTCGGTTTCTCCGACACCTGGCAGCTGATCATCAACACCGGCACGACGATTATCACCTTCCTGATGGTGTTTTTGATCCAGAATACGCAGAACCGGGACAGCGCCGCCCTGCAGACCAAGCTCGACGAACTGATACGCAGTTCCAAGGCAAAGAATCATTTCATCGGCATCGAGCACCTGACCGAGAGCGAGCTCGAGGAAATCCGCAAGAAGTGCGAAGAGGCAGCCGAGCGCGCCGGTGAGGCCGCGGAAGAGGCGCAAGAGGCCGCCGCCTGATCCATCGATGAAAGGCCGGGAAAACCCCGGTCTCCGAAGGTATGCGACCGGGCCGCCGAGCGCCGGCAAAAACCGGCGCACGCCCCGCGTCGGCTCAGTACCCGGCCTTGATCTTCTCGAACTCGGCGATCATCTTCTGCTTCAGCTCCGCCGGCACAGGCGACTGGAACAGCGTCTTGTCGACGAATTTCTCGACATTGTCATAACCCTTCTCGGCCAGCACCTTCGGGTCGATCGACTGCATCGCCTTGGCGTTGGCGTGGCCATAGCCCCAGTCCGACAGCAGGAACTGCGCGACCGGATCGGTGTTGATCGAATTCAGGAAATCGTAGGTCTTGTCGATATTGCCCGGCGCGCCCTTCAGTCGGACATAGCCGCACACCCAGGTCGACAAGCCCTCGTCAGTATCCTTCTTCGCCTTGATCGGTGCGCCTGCCAGCGCCGACTGCACGCTGGCGTCGTCCCATGCCCAGGCGAGGTCGACCTCGCCGCCGCTCATCGCCTGCACGATGTCGGTATTGTCGGTCCAGTAGAGCCGCACGTTCTTGTGCACCTCGCGCAAAAAGTCCGACGCTTGCTTGAACTGCTCGTCGGTCATCTGCGTCCAGTCCTTCAGCCCGAGGACCAGCGAGGCCAGCGCGTAGGCGTCGTCGACATTGTCGCCGATCGACACGCGATCCTTGAATTTCGGGTCGGCGAAGGCCTTCAGCGACTGGATGTCCTTCTCGTCGACCTTCTCCGAATTGTAGGTCACCAGCGTGTTGCCCCAGTCCCACGGCATGAACCAGGCGGTCCCGTCGGCCGTGGTGGCGAGATCCTTCATCGCCATGATGCCGGGGTTGAGATCCTTCCAGGCCGCGATCTTGGATGTGTCGAGGGGTTCAATCAGCCCGGCGTCGCGCCACTTCACCACGCTCTGCGAGCAGGGATGCGCCAGGTCGGTCTTGAAGCCGGAGCGGATTTTCTCGAACGCCTCGTCCTCGTCGCCGAAGAAGGTGAAGGTCGGGGAATCGCCGTGTTTCGCCACATAGTCGGGGTGGAACTGCTCGGCTTCATAGCCGGACCAGTCGAAAACGGTCAGTTCCGAATCCGCGGCGGCAACGAGCGCCGGCGCGGAAGCCGACAGCGTCGCGGCGAGCGCGACCGTCAAAATGATGCGTCGAGTAGAAGTCATTGTCGTTCCATCCTCTGTGGTTCTTGTTGTTCAGTCGACCTTTCTCGCCGGCGGCGCCTCGCGCTTGAAATGCCGCGGAAACGCCGAGGCGAGATAGTCGGATGCCGCATGCCGAGCGCTTTCGCGCGTGGCGTTTTCGGTGCCCATCATGAGGCGAAGCCACAGCCCCTCGAGCATGGCGCTCAGCCCCAGCGCCGTGGAAAACGCATCGAAGTCGTAGCCGCCGTCCTCCTTCAGCCGCCGGCAGAGATCGATGAAGACCTGCTGATAGGCCTCGTCATTGGCGCCGCACAGCATCTGGTAGGTCGGGCGCGACTTCGCCTCGCCCCAGAAGGCGCACCAGGCGGCCAGCTTGCGCTTGTTGCAGATCGCACGGTCGAAATCGGCGGCCACCAGAGCGGCGAGCTGGCGTGCCGGATCGTCGCCGGCCTTTTCCAGCGCCGCGCGCCAATGCGCCGAATACTCGTCGGCCATGTATTGCAGCGTGGCGACGAGCAGCTTTTCCTTGCTCTCGAAATGGAAATTGACGATGCCGCGCGACAGGCCGGCGCCGTCGGCGACATCCGCCATCGTCGTTTCCGAATAGCCGCGCTTGGCGAGCGAATCGATCGTCGCCTCGATCAGCTGCTGCCGCCGCGTCTCCTTCGAGGCTTTTCGGCCGCGCCTTTCGCCGTCGGCTAGAGGTTCTTTCAGGGGTGCGTTCATCGGGCGGGCCCGTCCGCAAGGAAATCCGGGGACAGTTTGATGAATTCCTCGTCGACGCCGACGCTCGGGCAAGGGTGCGGACCGGAATTCAGTAAACTGTCCCCGGGTTTAGACCCCTTGCCCCTTCGCACCCCCCTCTGTCCTGCCGGACATCTCCCCCGCAAGGGGGGAGATTGGCTATCATCTCCGCTTTCGCCAATCTTCAACCTTGCAAGAGGTGCGGCGTCGCCGAAGCTGCCAATCTCCCCCCTTGCGGGGGAGATGTCCGGCAGGACAGAGGGGGGTGCGAAGGAATGCAACATTTCGCGATTGAGTCCCAGGTTAATCCGGTTTCCAGCCGCGCAGATGAGTGGGACGGTGCTCGCCCGAGTCAAGCACCTTCTGCATCGCCTCCCAGGTGCGGATGTTCTTCGCCACATAGGCTTCGCCGACCGCCGCCGCCGCGCGTGCGAAGAGCGGACCTTTCAGTCTCGCCAGTTCCTCCCGCGCAACCTCCCGGTACCAGGGATTGCGGTCGACAAGGGCAATGTCGGTAAACCCGGCGCGCTCCATTGCCTGGCGGTAGCGCGCCGGCGAAGCCATTGCGAAGCTAAGCCCCTCGGCCGCCACATAGGCCTTCATGTCGGCGGACGGTTCACCATCGTGGGAAATCAGCCAGTCGCTTGCCGCAAACACACCGCCCGGCTTGAGAAGCCGAAGAATGTCGGAGAACAGCGCGTCCTTGTCCGGCACATGCAGCAAGGCGTCCTTGGAGAACACCACATCGAAGGATTCTGCCGCGAACGGCAACGGCCACGGCGGCGCCTGCACGAAGGTCGCGCGTTCCGACAGCCCTTTCGCAGCGGCCTGCTCGCGGGCGCGCAAAATCACCGGCGCCTCTATGTCGAAACCGGTGACGTGGCCGGCATCGTGATGCTCGATCAGATGCAGCGCGATGCCGCCCGCGCCGCAGCCGACGTCGAGTACGGATTTGCCCTTCAGCGACAGGCCGGCCAGCACCCGGTCGACCTCCTCCGGACCTCCCGGCGACAGATATCCCTCGCCCCAGAGCGCCTCGAGGAAGCAGATCGCCGTATCATCGTACTCCGGTTCACCGGGTTGGCCGTGAGTCATCGCGAAAGGTTCATCTCGAACGCTGATCGATAGCCGACTTTCCGGAAAAGCCTATAACAATGCTCGCAAAACGCAAGGAAGTTTGTTGAACATTCATTCAAAATCTCTGGACAATTCCGTCGCCACCGTGCCAGATTTGCCAGAAATGGGAAATGCCGAGGCATGAAAAGCTGGGACGCGATCGTTGTCGGCGCGGGCCATAACGGCCTTGTCAACGCCTGCTACCTGCAGCGGGCGGGGCTGGATGTGCTGGTGGTCGAGAAGAACGAATGGGTAGGTGGCGCGGCGGTCAGCCGCTCGCTGACGCCGGGTTTTCTCTATTCCAACTGCTCCTATGTCTGCTCGCTGTTCCGCCCCGAGATCATGCGCGACCTGGAGCTGCCGAAATACGGGCTGCAGGTCATCTCCTACGAGGGCGGCGCGGTGTTCACCCGCGACGGCGACTACCTCGCCAACTACCGCAACCACCACGCGCACCGCCGCGAATTCGCGCGTTTCTCCAGGAAGGACGCGGAGGCCTACGACCGCTACGCCCGCGACGTCACGCGGCAGTGCCGTTTCATCCAGCCGCTTTTGATGCGTACTGCACCCGACCCGACCTCGCTGAAACCGCGCGACATCGGCGAACTGCTCTATCTCGGCAAGAAATTCGCCGGACTCGGCGCCCGCGAGATGGCCGACACCCTGCGTTTCTGGACCATGTCGATCTCGGGTTTTCTGGACGAATATTTCGAGACCGACGTCATCAAGGCGAATTTCGCACTCTCCGGCATCATCGGCACGGCGCTTGGCCCGATGTCGCCCGGCACCGCCTATGTGCTGCTGCACCATTACATGGGCGAGGTCGACGGCTCGGTCGGCGCCTGGGGTTATGCGCGCGGCGGCATGGGCGCGATCACAAAGGCGCTGGCCGATTCGTTTCGTGCGTCGGGCGGCACAATCCGCACCGAGGCTGAGGTGGAGCGCATCCTGGTCGGGAACGGCCGCGCCGGCGGCGTCGTGCTTGCCGGCGGCGAGGAAGTCCGCGCAAAGCTGGTGGTTTCCAACGCCGACGTGAAGCGCACCTTCCTGAAATTCGTCGAGGAGAAGGAACTGCCCGACATCTTTCTACGCCGCGTGAAAAATTTCCGCATGCGCGGCTCGTCGGGCAAGGTCAACATCGCGCTGGATTCCATGCCGGAATTCCCGGCCCTGCCGCAGGATTCGCCTTGCCTGCGCGCCGACATGCATTTCACCGACTCCGTCGAGCGCATGGAGCGCGCCTATGACGACTGGAAGGCGGGACGCTGGTCGGCCGATCCCTTCCTTGACATGGTCATCCCGACCACGCTCGACCCGACGATGGCGCCGCCGGGAAAGCATTTCATGAGCTGCTTCGTGCAATATTGCCCGCCCAAGGTCGAGGGGCGCGACTGGACCGATGCCGATCGTGACGCCTTTGGCGAAACCGTGATCTCGCAGATCGCAGACTACTCGCCGGGCTTCCGCGATCGCATCGTCCACATGGAAATCCGCACGCCGCGCGAGCTTGAGGCAGAAGTCGGCCTCACCGAAGGCAACATCTTCCAGGGCGAGCTCACCTTCGACCAGCTTCTGTTCAATCGCCCGGTGCCGGGCTACGCGCAATACCGCTCGCCGGTCGGCGGGCTTTATATCTGCGGCTCGTCGACCCATCCGGGCGGGGGTGTCATGGGCGCGCCCGGCCGCAACGCGGCGAGCGAAATCCTGCGCGACCTGAAGCGTGGCGCAAAACATATGAGCCCGGCCCATGACGTCATTTGATGCGATCGTCATAGGCGGCGGCCACAACGGTCTCGTCTGTGCCGCCTTTCTCGCGAGATCCGGCCGCAAGGTGCTCGTGCTCGAAGCCGAGTCCGAAGTCGGCGGCGCCGGCCGCGGCCTTGAGTTCGCTCCGGGTTTTCGCGTCTCCATGGCGCATCTGCTCAACCGCCTGCATCCTGAGGTAATCCGGGTGCTGGAGCTGGAAAAACATGGGTTTGCGCCGCCCATGGCTGTCGCATCTGGAGGTACCCCCACCCCTAACCCCTCCCCTCAAGGGGGAGGGGGACTTGCGGCGGTGCGTCTCCCGCAAGACCTCGACAAGTTTGAGCAAGAAGCAGCGACATCGTCCCCCTCCCCCTTGAGGGGAGGGGTTAGGGGTGGGGGTGCCTCGCTCGCGCCGAACGTCGTTCTCTCCGCCAACGCCGATCCTTTAGTCCTGACCGGCGCCTATGGCGAGACGCTGGACGGCATCTCGCCGGCTGGCGCCCGCGAATGGGCCGAGGTCCGCGCCCAGTTGTTCCGCTATGCCGGCATCTTGAAGCCGCTGCTTGCCCGCCGTCCGCCGGCGCTGGGCGGCATGGCGCTGGCCGAAACCGCCGCCTTCGCCATGACCGGCCTTTCCCTGAAAAGGCTGGGCAAGGAGGACATGCGCGATTTCCTGCGCGTGCTCTTGATGAACGTCGCCGACTTCGTCGACGAGGGTCTTTCCGACGACCGGCTGAAGGGACTGCTTGCCTTCGACGCCGTGCTCGGCAGCCATCTCGGCCCGCGCTCGCCAACCTCACTGCTCGGCCTCTATTACCGCCTCACCGGCGAGATCGGCGGGCTGCCCGGTGCCCAGTTCCAGCCTCCGGGCGGCATGGGCGCGGTGATGGCCGTGCTGCGCAAGGCCACGGAACGGGCCGGCGCTGCGATCCGCACCGGATCGGCGGTCGCGCGCATCCTGGTCGAAAACGGCCGCGCCGCCGGCGTGGCGCTGGCGGGCGGCGAGGAAATCCGCGCCGCGACGGTTATCTCGGCCGCCAATCCGCGCACCACCTTTGTCGACCTCGTCGGCTCGCGCCATCTCGACACCGGCTTCGTCAGGCGAGTCCAGAACATCCGCATGAAGGGTCACGCCGCGAAGCTGCATCTGGCGCTCGACCGAGCCCCGGAATTTTTGGGCCTTCCGCCCGAACACCGCCGCGGCCGGCTCGTCATCGCCCCTTCCACCGACTATGTCGAACTCGCCTTCAACCCGTCGAAATACGGCGAGTTCTCGCCTGAGCCGGCGATGGAGATCACCCTGCCCTCGCTCGATGATCCCTCGCTGGCGCCCGTCGGCGCCTGTGTGCTGTCGGCAACGGTCCTGTACACGCCCTATGCGCTGAAGGAAGGCTGGGAGAGCGGCAAGCCGAAACTCCTGGAAGCCATCCTTTCGGTGCTGGAGCGCCACGCGCCCGGCTTGCGGAAAACCATCCTGCATTCCGAACTCCTGACGCCGGTTGACATCGAACAGCGCTACCGCATGCCGGGCGGACACTGGCATCACGGCGAATTGCAGGCCGACCAGATGCTGATGTCGCGGCCGGTCTTCGGCGCCGAGGGATACGACACGCCGATTGACGGCCTGTTCCTCGCCGGCGCCGGCTCGCATCCGGGCGGCGGCATCTCCGGCGTGCCCGGCATGAACGCGGCCAAACGGATACTGGGGAAGGCATGAGACATTTCGACGGCAAAAGCCTCTCCACGCGCCGCGCCCTCCAGCCGCATTTCCGCAAGCTGAAGCTGGATTCGCCATTCCAGCCGCGCCTCGACGCGCTCAACCTCCAGCAGGCCTGGTACGACTGGGCGGGCTACAAGGCCCCCTCTGCCCTTTGGGACGAGGAACTCGAATATTTCGCCATCCGCAGCCAAGCGGCGGTCTTCGATATCTCGCCAATGGTCAAATACCGCATCGAAGGCGAGGACGCGGAGGCTTTCCTCGACCGTCTAACCCTGCGCGACGTGACGAAACTCAAGCCCGGCCGTGTCCACTACACCGCCTGGTGCGACGACGACGGTTTCGTGCTCGATGACGGCACCCTGTTCCGCCTGTCGCCAACCCGCTTCCGCCTGTGCTGCCAGGAACGTCATCTGCCGTGGCTGCTCGACAGCGCGCCCGGCTTCGAGGTTGAAATCGAAGAGGAAACCGAAACCGTCGCCGGCCTGGCTTTGCAAGGCCCCACCTCATGGTCGGTGCTGAATGCCGCCGGCTTCGCCGGCTCGGAGAAATTGAAACCGTTCGACATCGCCAGCTTCCCGCACGCAGATGGCGAGGTGACGATCTCCCGCACCGGCTTCACCGGCGATCTCGGCTACGAGCTTTTCGTCGACGCAAAAAATGCCCTCCCGCTCTGGGACCGCCTGTTCGAAGCTGGAAAGCTGTTTGGAGTCAGGGCCATCGGCTATCATGCCCTGAACACCGCCCGCATCGAGGCCGGGCTGATCGTCGCCAATACCGATTTCGTCACGGCCGAGCATGCCATAAGGCAGGATCGCGTCCGCATGCCGGATGAGATCGGCCTGGGCTTCATGGTCGACCTGAAAAAACCCGGCCACTTCAACGGCCGCCACGCCATCGAGAACGCACGGAAGAAGGGCGGACCGGCTCACGTCCTGGTCGGGCTTGAAATCGAGGGCAACGTGCCCGCCGAGCACGCCATTGTCTATCACCGCAAGACACGCGAGGTCGGCCTGGTCTCGGCGGCGATCTGGTCGCCGCTGGCCAAGCGCAACATCGCCATCGCCAGCCTGCAGCGCGACTACGGCAAGGACGGCACCGCCGACCTCTGGGTCGAAATCTACGCGATGCGCGAGCTGCAATATGTCAGGTTGATGAAGCGGGCGAAGGTGGTGCCGCGGCCGTTCGTAAAGCTCGACCGCCGCGCCGCGACCCCACCTGGGGCATTCTGACATGCCCGACGACACGCCCGACGAAGTCGCCGAGCAGTGGGAACTGGTCAACACGCCGCTCGGCGAGCCCTGGTCGGGCCGTACCCGCTACGCCGCCGCCATGTTTTTTCACAAGCGCGGCGAGATGAATGGCGAGACCCTGGAGGTCTACCGGCTGTGCTCGCGTCTGGACAATGAAGACCCGCTGTCGATCATCCGCCAGCGCGGTGTGGGCAGGGCGTGGTTGGAAAGGATGGGGCGCGGTTCTTTCCCTCCCCCTTGAGGGGAGGGTGGCGAGCAAAGCGAGCCGGGAGGGGTTGCTGCGGCAGCGCTCCCGCGCAAAGCAACGTCGGCGTTTTGCCACGGCGCCCCCACCCCCGGCCTTCGGCCGGACCCTCCCCTCAAGGGGAGGGAGAACCGGCATTCACATCGCCGGCTGAGCCTCGATGGTGCGCAGCGCCTGCGCCTGGCGCTTGGCGGCGGCCTTCACCGCGTCCTGCACCTTCTCGAAGGCGCGCACCTCGATCTGCCGCACGCGCTCGCGCGAAATGCCGAACTCGGTCGACAGGTCTTCGAGCGTCAGCGGATCCTCTTCCAGGCGTCTCGCCTCGAAGATGCGGCGCTCGCGGTCGTTGAGCACCGACATGGCGTCGGTCAGCAGGGCGCGCCGGCTCTCCAGTTCGTCCTGCTCGATCAGCACGTCTTCCTGGCTGTCGTGGTCGTCGACCAGCCAGTCCTGCCACTCGCCGCTCTCGCCTTCGGTGGCGCGGATCGGCGCGTTGAGCGAGGCGTCGCCGGAAAGGCGGCGGTTCATCGACACCACCTCCTCCTCAGAGACGTTCAGCCGGGTGGCGATCTCGGTGATCTGGTCGGGCTTCAGGTCGCCCTCGTCGAGCGCCTGGATCTTGCCCTTGACCTTGCGAAGGTTGAAGAACAGCCGCTTCTGGTTGGCGGTCGTGCCCATCTTCACCAGGCTCCACGAGCGCAGGATGTATTCCTGGATCGAGGCCTTGATCCACCACATCGCATAGGTGGCCAGCCGGAAGCCGCGCTCCGGCTCGAATTTCTTCACCGCCTGCATCAGGCCGACATTGCCCTCGGAGATCACCTCGCCGATCGGCAGACCGTAGCCGCGATAGCCCATGGCGATCTTGGCCACGAGCCTCAGGTGGCTGGTAACCAGCTTGTGGGCGGCGCCGGTGTCCTCATGCTCCTGGTACCGCTTGGCGAGCATGTACTCTTCCTGCGGCTGGAGCATCGGAAAGCGGCGGATTTCTTCCAGGTAGCGGGCCAGCCCGCCTTCGCCGGAAACGATACTGGGTAGTGTCTGGGCCATGAAAGCACCCTCCTCTCGCGTAGCTGCCCCCTGAAAAAGGCGGGCATGGGGCACGGCAGCCTTTCGCCTGACCGTGCCAAACACTCTTATACAGGAACAAATCGGGAAAAGACAGGATTTGTTCAACCTGAAACAGTGTGTCACATGAAAGTGAACGACGGTAAGCAGGTATCCGTTAGATACCGCGAAACCCGTGCACGAGTCCAGCCATGTCGGCCGGCATCGGCGCCTCGAAGCGCATCAACTCTTGCGTGATCGGGTGGCGGAAGGCGAGCAGCCGCGCGTGCAGGGCCTGGCGCGGGAAGGTTTCGACGGCCGAACGGAGCGGCTCCGGCAGCCGGTTTGCCTTGGTGCGGAAGCCCGTTCCATAGTCGCGGTCGCCGATCAGCGGATGGCCGATATGCGCCATGTGCACGCGGATCTGGTGAGTGCGGCCGGTCTCCAGCCGGCATTCCAGCAGCGCAGCCTGCACGCCGGAACCACCCTCGCCGTAGCGCTCGAGCACTGCATAGTGGGTGACGGCATGACGCGCATCCTCGCGGCCTTCCGGCACGACGGCGCGGCGCACGCGGTCGGCGGCGCGGCCGAGCGGCGCGTCGACAGTGCCGGCCGGCCGAGCCGGGATGTTCCAGGCCAGCGCCACATAGGCGCGTTGCAGATCGCCGCTGCGGCCGTGGTCGGCGAAGGCTTCCGACAGCGCCTTGTGGGCGCGGTCGGTCTTGGCGGCAACCAGCACGCCGGACGTATCCTTGTCGAGCCTGTGCACGATGCCCGGCCGCCGCACGCCGCCGATGCCGGAGAGGCTGGCGCCGCAATGGTGGATCAGCGCGTTGACCAGCGTGCCGGTCCAGTTGCCGGCAGCCGGATGCACCACCAGCCCGGCCGGCTTGTTGACCACGATCAGCTCGTCGTCCTCGTGGAGGATGTCGAGCGGGATGTCCTCGCCCTGCGGCTCCGCCGGCTCCGGTTCGGGCAGCAGAATCGCAACCGCTTCCCCCGCCGCCAGCTTGCGCTTCGGCTCCGTCACCGCCGCGCCGCCGACGCTCACCGCCCCCTGGCGGATCAGCGCCTGCAGGCGGCTGCGTGACAATTCGCCGCCGAGTTCGGCCGCCAGCCACTGGTCGAGCCGCTGGCCTGCGGCGTCCGGACCCGCCGTCAGCCCTTTCCAGGCCGCTCCGCCTTCGCTATCAGGGGCGTCGATCGCCTGCCCGGAAGTTTTCATGACACGGCCTGCATTTGAGCACGAGGAGGAAAAGCCGCTCGACCCCGCGGTCGAGAAGGTGCGCAAGAAGCTCGTCCGCTTCGTCGCAGTCAATCTCGGGCTCTTGTTCGTCGCCCTTATGGCCGTGGTGGCGGCGATTGTCTACAAGACCCGCACCGAAGCACCGACGGTCGTCGAGGCACCGGCTTCCGACATTCCCGCGCCGGCCGGCGCGGTTGCCGTGCCCGCCGGCACGGTGCTGGAGGGCGAGATCGCCCTGCCCGCCGGCGCGAAAATCGTCTCGCAATCGCTGTCCGGCAGCAGGCTGTCGCTCGGCCTCGAACTCTCCGACGGCAACCGCGTCATCTATCTCTACGACCTTGCCGAGCGCCGCATAGTCGGTCGCTTCGCCGTCACCGCGCAATGACCGACGTGGCACCGGCCGGCGCCGAACGGCGGATCGCCACCGTCACGCTGGTGGTCGCCGACTATGACGAAGCGATCGCCTGGTATATCGAAAAACTCGGCTTCCGGCTGTTCGAGCACAACGATCTCGGCGACGGCAAGCGCTGGGTGACGGTCGGCCCGACGGGCGGTGGCATCCGCCTGCTGCTGGCGCGGGCCGCCGGCGACGCGCAGCACGCCCGCATCGGCGACCAGACCGGCGGCCGCGTCTTCCTCTTTCTCGAAACCGACGATTTCGCCCGCGACCACGCGGCCATGCTGGCTGCCGGCGTCTCCTTCCGCGAAACGCCACGGCACGAGCCCTACGGCACCGTCGCCGTCTTCGCCGACCTCTACGGCAATCTCTGGGATCTGCTGCAGCCGAAGCGCTGAACCGCTCCGGCCGCGCACAGGCCCGTGCCTTGATCTACCGGCGCGCGGCGGCGAGCGCGATGCGGCCCCTACGTGTGAGCCTGACAGGCGGCGCAGCATCGCGAAACTCACCAACGGTGCCGGATGAAGAACTCTGCTGGCGACGCTTGCGCAATGCCCGCATAAACCGTGCGAAAACCCGGTTGCATTTTCAATTCGCCCAGCCTAAGTACGGCACCACTGGTCAGCGCCCATCGTCTAGCGGTCAGGACGGCGCCCTCTCACGGCGCAAACAGGGGTTCGATTCCCCTTGGGCGTACCAGCACTTTGGTGGTTTAGCCGAAACTCCTAAGCTTTCCCCAATATCTTTACCAAGATACGGCTGTGGACGCAGGTGACAGAAGGCCGGAATCGCGGCTTACCATTGGCGGTTCCGTTTCTTCAGTGGCAGCCACCACATCGACTTGAGAGCCGAAGGCGGAACGGTGACGCTCCGGACTGCAAATCCGGCGTAGCGGGTTCAATTCCCGCTCGGCTCTCCAATCGATCGCCTGCCTCAAGGCTGGCCGGCTCAATCAGACGGCGCGGCACAAGCCACGCCGCCTTGCCGGGGGCGCGCCGATCAGATGATGATGAAATCCTGGAAGGTCAGGATCGGAACGTCGCCCGAAAAATTGTCGGCGATCGCAAAGAGGACGGCCGACTGACCGCCGGCGCCGTCCGCGTCGTAATAGATGCCGCCGGTATTCTGATTGTAGAGAATGCGGTCGTTGGCATCGACAGCCTGGCCGGTACCGATGACCTTGAACTCGTTCGCCTTCAACGTGCCGAGCGTCTGGCCCGCCCAATTGAAGATGGCGTCGTCGAGCCTGATGGAATCGTCGAGAGGCCGGAAATCGCCGATGTGATCGACGTTGCCGGCGAGCGCGGTGTCGAACACGAAATTGTCCTTTCCGTCGTCGCCGTAGAGGAAGTCGCGTCCGAGTCCGCCATTGATGAGGTCGCCGCCGTCACCGCCGTAGATTGTATCTACGCCCTTGTCGCCCCTAAGCCGGTCGCCGAAATCGGAGCCGATCATCTGGTCGTCGCCCGCGCTCGCAGTGATGTGGACGGCCGATGTCGCCATGTTGGCTTCGATGTTCAGGTCCTGCGGCTCAGTGAAGCGGCTCGAGAAGTTGAGAGTTCCACCGGCTCCCTGGAGGAAGATGCTGAAGTCATCGGCGTTGTTGTTCACGCCGAATTTGATGATGTTTTTCAGCTGGGCAGCGGAGGCGAAGAGGTTGGTAGAGTCTACTATCAGTTCTTCGATTCCGACGATGTTCAGACCCGTATTCAATTCGTTGTTGAAGCCGGGTCCGGTCAGATGAATCCGGTCATAGCCGGAGCCGCCGTCGATCAGCCCGGTCTGGCCGATCTGGATGTTGAAGAGATCGTTTCCGCCATTGCCGCGCAGGCTGTCGTTGCCGCCGCCCACGCCCTGGAAGATGTCGGTGCCGTTGCCGGCGCTGATCGTGTTCTGGTTTGCGTCGATTGTGTAAGTCGTCATGGTTCATTTCCTGATGTTTCTTGGGAGATGGTTGCACAGGTGCGAGCCGGCTTTGGTTCTCAGACAGTAATGCCAGATCACCGCGACAGGATTCGAAGGTGATCGAGCCGCATGCCTTTCAAATTTTCTGACATGACTTGGCAGTGAACCTGGACCGACTCTTTCGCGAGCCGCATGTGGCAAGACGCGCAGCTTTTCCAGTGGTATATTTCCGCCTTCGTGTAGTGAGACGGACATTGGGCTTGGTGCTTGGTACACCGGTCCCGTTGAAGGTGTGTCTAAAGGAGAGTCGTGGAAGACCGCGTGGGAGAAAGCATGGAAAGGGCCATGGAATCGACCGGGCGGAGCCCGGCCGAAACAGGGCAGGCGCTGGAGATTCGTTTTTTCGGGCCGCTGGCGGTTCGCCGGAAGGGCGTAACGCTGACGCTGCCGGCGTCGCGCAAGGCGCGCGCCCTCCTGGCTTACTTGGCGCTTTCGCCGCATCCTGCGCCGCGCAGCCAGCTCTGCGATCTTTTGTGGGACGCTCCAAACGACCCTCGTGGCGAGCTGCGCTGGTGCCTGAGCAAGATCAGAATTCTTGTCGACGACCCCGGCCGGCGCAGGGTGCAGGCACAAGGAGAGACGCTCACGCTCGATCTCGCCGATTGTTTTGTGGACGCGGCTGCCGTCGTGCGTGCGTCACAGGAGGGTTTCGAGACATTTACCCCGGTGCGGCTGAAGGCACTGGCCGACCTGATCGCCGGCGACTTTCTGGCAGGCTTGGAGATCGACCGCAACCCGGCCTTCGAGGGCTGGCTGGTCGCGCAGCGCCGCCGCTTCCGCGACCTTCACGCCAGCCTGCTGGAGTATCTGACAAGACGTCTTCCGGACGATGAGGCCCGCATATATCTCGACTGCTGGCTTCAGCTCGCCCCGTTCGATCTTCTCCCTCATAAGGCTCTTCTGACCGCGCTGGCCGCGCAGAATCGGATTCGCGAAGGCGAAGAGCACCTGGCGGCGACGGCAAGACAGTTCGATGCCGAGGGCGTCGACTTCGCGCCGTTGCGCGCGGCATGGCACTCCGCCAGGGGGCGGTCGGCGACAACGCCGGCATCTCGTGCGATCGGGGCGGAGGACAAAGCTGCGCCCGCCATATTGCTGTCGCTGCCGGTCAAACCCTCGATTGCCGTCTTGCCTTTCACCAATATGAGTAATGACCGGCAAGACGAATCTTTCGCGGACGGGCTGACCGAAGATCTGATCACCGATCTGTCCAGGAATGCCGGATTGTTCGTGATCGCCCGCAATTCGGTCTTCGTCTACAAGGGGCAATCGGTTGATGTGCGCCAGGTGTCGCAGGAGCTTGGCGTCCGTTATGTTCTGGAGGGCAGCGCGCGGCGCGCCAGCGGGCGGGTGCGCATCAACGCCCAGCTGATCGACGCCGTCGCCGGCAAACATGTGTGGGCGGAGCGCTTCGACAGGACCCTTGAGGACATCTTCGCGGTTCAGGACGAGGTGAACGGCCGGATCGTCGAGGCGCTCATCGGCCGGTTGACCGTGCCGGCGCCGCGCAAGCGGCCCCAAAACCTCGAGGCCCACGATCTTTGCGTACGCGCCCGCGTGCTTACCGAAGAATCGCCGCAGACGGCGCGCGAAGCCTATCTGCTGCTCAAACGGGCAATCGAACTCGAGCCGTCATTTGCCGAGGCGCACGGTTTGCTTGCCTACAACCGATGGCTCGGATGGACGCATTTCGGAGAGCCGGAGGATCCAAACCGGATTATGGCGGTGAAGCTTGCCGAAAGGGCCGTCGCGCTCGATCCCAACGACGCCGGCTGCCATTATTTCCTCGGCACCATTTTGGCTTATGACAGGCGCTGGCAGGAATCGGATGCGGCGTTCGCCAGGGCGCTGGAGATCGATCCGAACCACGCCGACACCTGGGCGGCGCTGTCGGACATGTCCGTCCTCGACGGCCGGATCGCGGACAGCCTGGAGCAAATCCAGAAGGCGCTGCGGCTGAACCCGTATCCGGCCTGCTGGTATTTCTGTCACCTCGGCCAGGCTCAATATGCCGCCGGCGACTACGAGTCCGCGGTCGAGACGCTGCGTCGGGAAGAGACCTACCGCACCAATTCGCGAAAATTCCTTGCGGCAAGCCTGGCGCAGCTCGGGCGGGTGGACGAGGCCGGCCGGGAGCGGGAAATGTTCCTGGTAGCCCATCCACATTTCACGATCGGCCATTGGACAAATTCGCAGCCCCTGCGTGACGCGGCCGTGCGGGAGCATTTTGTGGATGGTTTCCGCAAGGCCCGCCTCCCGGAATGATGGGTGAAGGATAGTCCCTGCCGATACCGATAGCGCTCATGAAGCGCGTCCGGTCGAGCGTGCAGCCGATCGTACGGGCCATGCGTCGGCCTCTGCCGATCCGCTTCCAGCCGTCGAATATGACAGTCCCGCCGACAAGAATGAAACAAAGCTCGCTCGCGCGGAAATCGGCGCGAAACGGCGTGATGGGCTGCTGCCGACCTTCCGGGTATATTCGGGATGATCGGTTTCCCGGCGCTTTGGCCGCGCATTACGCGGCCCTCGTCGTCGGGCGAACGGCAGAGCCGCGGCCGATTGCCCAGGCAGCTTCCGGATGTTCGTTGAGACAAGGATTGCGACGCCCCGTGAAACCTGAAAGATTTGATCATCAATTTCCGGCAACTATCGATAATAGCTTACTTTATTTCGTTTGCCGGCAAAAATAAAAATATTGACTGAAGTACTTATTTAGTCTTATCAATAAGACGCGGGAAATTGAGCTTGGGGAGCGGATCGATGACTTTCGGTCTGTTTTTTCGACGCACTATATCTACGTTTTTCTTCTGGGCATCAGCAGCCACTGCAGATGGTGCGCAAGCCGCATCATGCGGAAAAACCGCAGCGGGCTTCGAGACCTGGAAGCGGGGATTCGCGACCGAAGCAGCTAGAAGAGGCGTCGGATCCAAGGCGCTGGCGGCATTCGCCACCGTGCACTACGTCGTCAAGACGATCCAGTACGACCGCACGCAGCCCAACTTCAAGCTCTCGCTGAACCAGTATCTCGCCAAGCGCGGTGGCGCGGCGCTGACCTCCGCCGGCAGGGGACACAAGCGAAGCAACGCGGCCCTGTTCGCGCGGATCAAGGCTCGATACGGCGTGCCGCCCGGCCCGCTGATCGCCATCTGGGGTCTGGAATCGCGCTTCGGAAGCCGCATCGGCAGCACGCACATCCTCTCCAGCGTGGCGACGCTCGCCTACGACTGCCGGCGCTCGGCCTATTTCACCACGCAACTCTACGCCGCGCTTAAACTCATCGACAAAAGCAGGCTGAGCGGCGGCGCGATGGGCTCGTTGCATGGCGAGATCGGTCAGACGCAGTTTCTTCCGGCCAACGTGCTGAAATATGGCGTGGACGGCGACGGCGACGGCCGCGTCGATCTGGCCCGGAGCAAGGCCGACATTCTGTTCTCGACCGCCAACTACCTGAAGGCCAAGGGCTGGCGGACAGGTGCCGGCTACCAGCCGGGCGAGCCCAACTTCCAGGTGATCCAGCGCTGGAATGCCGCCCGTGTCTACCAGCAGGCGATTGCCTCGATCGCCGCTGACGTAGACCGGGATTGACGCTGTCGCCAGACGCTCGAGCCCGGCCACGGCGCACGCCCGGCGGCGACCGACGCCTCAGGCCGCGCTGCTGGCTCCGCTCGCAGCCGTGGCCGCGCCGCTGGCATGCGCGCGGTTGGCCTCCAGGCGCTCTCGCGCCATTTTGTCGACGGCGGCGCGCAACTCGGGATGGCGGGCCATGAACTGGTTGAAGTCGCGCCGCTCCAGCACCAGGAAATCGCAGAAGTCGACGGCGATCACGTCGGCGGTGCGCCGCGAGCCGCTGAGCAGCGCCATCTCGCCGAAGAAGGAGCCGGCCTCCAGCGGGATGGCGCGCCCGCCGACCC